>MDTG01224989.1_pt1 | contig 16830 bp, 12 predicted proteins | sample 811421 | NCBI WGS metagenome assembly MDTG01 (sample SAMN05326645, study PRJNA326480) | marine metagenome | isolation source: seawater | place: Pacific Ocean: South East | collected 2011
GGTGAATCTGGAACTTATTATACAAGAATATTAAGACTTAAAAGTAAAACAAATAAAAAATTTCCAAAATTCTTTCTTAGGAAGGAAGGGATTTTGGATAAATTCAGAAATGATATAGACTACAGAAATAATCCTGAATTTTCTAAAAAATTCTTTCTAAAATCTTTAGAGAAAGAAGAAAATAAATTGGCTGTAGAGAAACTATTTAAAAACTTTTCGTTACAAAAGAAATTACTTTCAAATCCATTGAACATAGAAAGTAACGGAAATGAAATGTTTTATTATTGGGAAAGAGTAAAGTTTCCGATTGAAGAACTCCCTAAAAGAATTTCAGAGGTTGAATTTCTTCATGATAATTTTTTTGATGTATAAATATTAAGATTTTTTATCAATCATTTAAATATTTTTTCATTATAACATTATTTACCTTAAAACCATTTCGCTCATAAAACTTAACAAGTTTTTTATCACAAAACAATGTTATTCTATAGCAAGATTTAGATTTACCTATATCAACTAATTCTTTAACTAATTTCACTCCTACCATTTTTCCTCTTACTGAATTATCAACTACAATATCTTCAATGTGGCCAGCAATATCACCTCTAATCTTATTTTCAATAACAATACTTCCATATGCAACTACTCTATTTTCATATATACCAACAATAGAATTTGAACTTGTATTATGGTTAAAATTTTTCCATGATAAATTTTTATTTATAGAAGAAATATCTTTTTTAGATAACTGATTCAATAAGATATAAACCTCATCTAAATCATCTTTTTCTATTTTTCTAAAAACTAGGTCTGACATTTATTTCTTATTCTTTTTTATTCCCCACTGAATTAAAGAATATTTTAAAGATAATTGAAACATAGTATTCTTAGTTTCATTATTTAATAAATTATTATCTGAAATATTTCTTAGTCCCCTAACATACCTAAGAGATAATCCTAAATTAGCTGGTAGTCTAACTGCTATTCCAACTACAATACTAAAGTCTCGGCCAAGAAACTGATCTTTTATAGAATTTTTTACTCCTTTCAATGAAAAAGCATCTGTTAAAATTCCAAATTGAGGACCAAAATGAAAATTAAAAGGGCCAAAATCATTTCTTATTAAAATTGGAATATTTATATATCTTAAATTATTCTTATTGATTACCTGATTAATTTGAAATTCACTACCCTGTGTTGAATATTGTCCCTCTACTTGAATTCCAAATAGAATAGGTAACTTAAAATATAAAAATCCACCAATATGGTATCCTGTTATTGACTCTACCCCACTTATCCCATTGAGTTTTTGAGTTGCAAAATTAGTGCCTCCTTTCAGACCAAGTTCTAATTTTTGAGAATATGAAATATTTGATAAAAGGAAAAACAAAAAAAATATTGTAATCGCTTTTTTTATCATAGTTTTATTTCAAATTTATATAAATAACGATTAATTAAATTTAATATTATGAATAATCCACTTGTACATCCACTAAAATCAGATGATAAAGAATTGAATAAACTTATTGACTTTTATAACGAAACCCTTGGCTTCTGCCCAAATAGTATCAAGACTATGTTTATGAGACCTCCAATTGCATATGCTTTTATTAATCTAAATAAAGCTGTTATGGAAAATAAAGGGAATGTAACAAGTAAAATCAAAAGACTGATAGGATACCTTACTAGTACGGTAACAGGCTGTAATTACTGTAGAGCACACACAATCAGAGCTGCAGAAAGATATGGTTCTAATTTAGATCAGTTAAATGAAATTTGGGATTTTAGAAAAAGCAAAAGATTTAATAAAAAAGAAAAGGCTGCATTTGAATTTGCTATTGCTGCTTCAAGTATTCCTAATAAAGTTGATGAACAAATTTCTAGTGAACTAAAAAAATATTGGGATGATGGTGAAATTGTAGAAATACTCGGAGTTATATCTCTTTTTGGATTTTTAAATAGATGGAATGATTCGATGGGAACACCAATAGAAGATGGAGCTTTAGAATCAGGAAAAGCCTATATAAAAGATTGGCATCCAGACAAACACATTTATTAATTAAGTTTAATCACTTATATCAAATCCTCTTTCTCCGTGGTAAGCCATATCCATACCATCTTTTTCCACTTCCTCTGAGATTCTACCCGTACCAAAAAGTAGAGATATTATTTTATAAATAATAAACGTAGCAAAAGCTGAGTAAAGAGAAACATAAATCACAGATTGTACCTGAATCAAAACCTGACCAGGATTACCATATAGCAATCCTGCATTCCCTTCATTAATTACAGGATTAGCAAAAATTCCAGTTGCAATAGCACCAAATGCCCCAACTAAACCATGTATTCCAAATACATCTAAAGTATCATCATACCCTAACCATTTTTTTAATTTTACAACACCAAAGTATCCAACAAGACCAGATCCAAGGCCTATAAATAAAGCGCCACTTACATCTACATAACCAGCAGCTGGAGTTATGCCAACAAGACCAGAGACAACACCAGATGCACTTCCAATGAGTGTTGGTTTAGAGTTTGTAGAAAACCATTCAATTAATAACCAAGCCAAACCCCCACATGCTGCTGCTACATTAGTTACTAAAAGAGCATTAGCAGCAATTCCATCTGCAGCTAACTGACTTCCACCATTAAAACCAAACCATCCAAACCATAGTAATGCAGACCCCAATATCATTAGTTTAACAGATGCTGGTCTAACACTTGTCTTCTTATACCCTTCTCTATTTCCTAGAAGATATACTAAAACCAATCCTGCAACACCCGCATTAACATGTATTACTGTTCCTCCTGCAAAGTCTAATTCACCAAGTTGACTTAAAAAACCTCCACCCCACACCCAATGAGTTACAGGAGAATAAACCAAGATTACCCATAAAATAGAAAACACAAACCATGTAGAATACCTAACTCTTTCAATTATTGAGCCACTGACAAGGGCTACAGCTATTGCTGCAAAAGTTCCTTGAAAAAAGACAAAAAGTAATGTTGGTATTGTACCTTCAACATCAGTAACCATTATTCCTTTTAATAGAAGATTATCTAAGTTTCCAAAGTATGCTCCATCACCTGAGAAAGCAATTGAGTAACCTACTACAACCCAAACTACTGAAGCTGTACAGAAAGCAGTATAACTCATACCAATTGTATTTAGAACACTCTTCCTTTGAGTTAGTCCTCCATAAAAAAGTGTCAGCCCTGCCGGGGTCATCAACATAACTAATGCAGATGCTATTAACATCCATGCGGTATCTCCTGAATTAATCATAATTTAATATATTAGTAGTGAAAATAATTTTTCAATAATTATATTTTTTTTAAAAAAATAAAATTTATTATAAAAAAATCTTATATGAGATCGATAAAAATTATAATTTTTTTAATATTAGTGCCTTTATTTTTAAATTCTTGTAATAGAGATATTATATGTATTGATGAAAATAAAATAGAAGAAGCTAAAGCATGTACAAAAGAATATAGACCAGTTTGTGGATGTAATAACATTACTTATAGCAATCCTTGTGTTGCAGAGGGAGCAGGGGTTATGTCTTGGGAAGAAGGTGAATGTAATTAGATCTAATTAACTATTAATTTCTTTACGACATGTGTATCATCATCTTTGACTACTTCAACTATATACATGCCACTATTCAAATTAATATAAACGTTACCGAATTTAGAATTAATTTCCTCATAAATAAGCGATTCACCTCTCATAGATCTTATCTCAATATTTTTTATAATCCTGTCCTCATTAAATTTAAGGTACGATCCTCTTTTTATTGGATTAGGATAAAAATCAAAACCTATTTTATCAAACTCAATCGATAATATAGGACCAGTCACATCACAACCGGAATTTGATTTATTAACATATGATTTTATCCACTCAAGAGCAGACCTTTCATCAGATCCTATTTCCTCACCATCAACTAGATAAGCCGTCTCTCTCCACATATGATCCTTTACATAGCCCCATAGTGTTATGCCCGCAACACTAGGATGCTCCCACATTATTGGAAAAAGCTTCTGGTATCTAGAAAGTTGAACCCCTTCTGGATTTTGACCCTCAGCATCTATATCAAGTTCTGATATATAGACAGGTAATTCTGTTGCACCTAGCTGATCTAATGAAAATTTCATCTGTTCAGCAGTCATATTTTCAATTGTAAAAGAATGACCTTGAACACCAATTCCATCAATTAAACCTTTATTTTTTAGAATATTAGCCAAAGCAATATGCTCATTTCTATTTCCAGCATTATTTAAAATCCCATAATCATTCAAAATAAGTTGCGCATTTGGACAATACTTTCTTGCAAGTTCAAAAGCTTTAATAACCCAATCAACTCCGGTATCACCCTTTCCTCCTAGTGCATCAATATAATTAGCTCTAAACGTTCCATTATTTTTTTCGCCTCCATCAGGCTTATTAGCTCTTGCTTCATTTACAACATCTATTTGATCAGTATTAGGGTATCTAGAACAAAACTCACTAATCCACTCCTCAATTTCCTCAAGCTGTTCTTCTGAAGATAGATTTTCTATCCATGCCGGTTGTTGATTACCCCAAATAAAAGTATGCTGTTTAAATTTTAGTCCATTGTCTTTTGCAAGTTGATAAGCTTTGTCTAGTCCATCCCACTTCATTACATCTCTCTGACCTTCAACAAATCCCCATTTTCCAGCATTAGATGGAGTAACTTGATTCCAATATGTTAACCAATTAGCAGGGGTTGTAGTAATATTTGAAGAAGATAAATCACGCGAAATATTGCCTAAATATTTTGAACAATTATCCCATGATGAACTAATAATTTGAGCATTCAAACTATTATGCAGTTGAAAAATTAAAAAAATAAAGGAGTATAATTTTTTCATTTTATTTATCAATATTTAAATCTCTCAAATGACTCTCGTCTGCATCAGTTCTAATTACTATTGATTCTGGCAAATTACCCATATCATTATATTTTTTTTGCATTGATATGGCTAAACTTTTTGCCAATTCCTTATTTTCATTAAATATATTATTTTTTTCTCCTGGATCTAATTTTAAATTAAAAAGAAGAGTATCATGAGGATCAATAGGACTTTTATACCACGTGCCCGGCCAACCTTCATAAGGAAGTTTAACTTTATAATCTCCTTTTCTGTAAGCCTCTAATCTTTCATAGTCAAAGTATAAATAATCTCTCTCGTATCCCATTTGATTACCTTTTAATATCTCTTCTATATTATCTCCATCGATTATGATACCCTCTGGAATTGTAGAATTTGTTAATGAAGCAAATGTAGGAAACCAATCTAATTGACTTGTAATTTCTTGAGACTCTATCCCTTTGGGAATATATCCATTTAACATTGCTACTGTTGGAACTCTCATTCCCCCTTCAAAAGTATACATTTTACCATTTCTTAATTTTCCTGCAGACCCTCCCATTTCTTTCATTGTTAACCAAGGACCATTATCACTACTAAAAATCACTAAAGTATTTTCCAATAAATTAAGTTCATTTAACTTATTAATAATTTCACCAACACTCCAATCTAACTCCTGAATAACATCTCCATATAGACCTCTATTTGATGAACCAATAAAATTATTTGATGCATAGATTGGTACATGGGGCATGGGATGAGCAAGGTATAAGTAAAATTTATTTTTTTTATTTGATTCAATAAAGCTAATAGCCTCTTGTGTTAGACGGTTTGTCATAACTTTCTGATCAGGAAAATAATCGATAACATCATTCCCATTAAAATAAGCTGTGCTTGCCATATCGTTACTATACGGTATACCAAAAAAGAAATCAAAACCTTGTTGTAGAGGTAGAAAATCATGTTTATGTCCTAGATGCCATTTGCCAATAATTCCTGTGTAATAACCATTATCCTTTAATAATTCAGCTATAGTATATTCAGAAGCAGGCATACCTGTATGGCTATCAGGAAATAATACACCATTAAGCCCAAATCTCTGTGGCATTCTACCTGTTAACATACCTGCTCTAGATGGAGTACATACGGAAGAAACTGAATAGAAATCATTGAATTTTATTCCATTTTCAGCTATAAAATCAATATTTGGAGTAGATATATCTTCAGCGCCAAAAGAACCAATATCACCATACCCTAAGTCATCAGCAAAAATAAATACTATATTAGGAGATTTTTGAAAAGTACTTTGATCTTTATTCTTACAAGACAATAGAAGAAAAAAGAAAAAAAATAGTATTATGGAATTACGCATAAAGTCCTTTTATTGTAAATTTAGCTTATAATGAAAGAAAAAAAAAAGAAAGAAAAAATGTTAAAAGGATAGTAAAATATTAGATTTAAGTTATAAATAGTTTTCTCATGATATATAAACTTTTATTATGTACATTATTCCTAACTTTTAATTTTATTGACTTAAAATCTGATTCAAAAAAGCCAAATATTATTTTTTTTCTTGTTGATGACTTAGGTTGGTATGATGTTGGATACCAAGGCTCAAAATTTTATGAAACTCCAAATATTGACTCACTATCTGAAAGAGGAATGAAATTTAAGAATGCTTACTCTGCACACCCAAGATGTGTCCCTTCTAGATATGGGATTATGACAGGAAAATATCCCGCGAGAACAAAAAGTCCTGGACCAGGATCACAACTAAAATCATCAGAATATACTATAGCAGAAGCTTTAAAAGATAATGGATATTCAACATTGATTTCTGGCAAGTGGCATCTCTCACGAGGTAAAAGCGGTTCTTCTCCTGAAGAACAAGGGTTTGAAAATAATTATGGTGGTGGTGACTCAGGTGTTCCAAAATCATATTTCTATCCTTATAACATACAAAAAAGAGGAAAAGGAAATGAAAATGCTCCAGATTTAACGAAGTTACCAGTAGTTGAAGATGGATACCATTTAACTGATCAACTTACAGACTTAACATTAAATTGGTTAGACATAAACTATATTAATGTAAAAAATAATAAACCTTTTTTCATTTATTTATCTCACTATGAAGTACATACCCCCTTTGAAGGAAAAAGAAGTCTTGAAGAAAAATATAAGACAAAAGTAAAAAGTATATACGGAGAAAATAATCTTGAAAACCCTTTCTTTTATGAAAAAACAACTGGAGAAACAAAACTGAGACAAGACAATCATATCTATGCAGCAATGATTGAAAACTTAGATAATAACTTTGGCAGGGTTATTAGATATTTGAAAAAAAACAACCTTTATAAAAATACAATAATTGTATTTACCTCAGATCATGGAGGCCTATCAAATAGAGGAAACGGAAGACCTCTTGCAACATCAAATTTACCATTAAGAGCAGGGAAAGGACATAACTATGAAGGGGGAATAAAAATTCCTCTTTTTGTAGTTTGGGAAAATAAAATTAAAAGAGGCTGGTCTAATACAATTGTTACTGGAACAGATCATTTTCCAACTTTACTAGAACTAATTGGAGAAGATGTTATGAATGAAAGACATGTCGATGGTTTAAGTTTTAGAAAATCACTAATAGGAAAAAATCAAGATAATAGTAAAAGACCAATATATTGGCACTCGCCTAGACCAAGACCACAAAGCACAGGAGACCTTGCTAATACAGCAGTTAGAATAGGTGATTATAAATTATTTGATTTTTATAGAGAAGGAAGGATTGAATTATATAATATTAAAAAAGATCAAGGTGAAAAAAATAACCTTGCAGAAAAGATGCCTAAGAAAAGAGAGGAGCTATTAAATCTTATTAAAAACTGGAGAAGTTCAATAGATGCTATTGAATAATCAAATTAGATTTAATTTGATCTTCACCATCTAGATTTAATAAAAAAATAAATTGACCTTTAAGGGATGATACATTAATTGATAATTTAGATTTATTATGAAAATTATCATTAATAAATACCCTTCCAAATATATCAATTAATTGGATGTTAATATTTTTATAGGTCCTATCTAAAGAAACGTTTACCTTTTCATTTACAGGATTTGGATATAAATTATATTTTTTTAAATTAAAATATTCCAGCGAAAGTATATTACTAAATGTTATACATTCAGAATCAATTTCTCCACACTCAGAATCACTTATCCTTACAAAATATTCCCCAGATTGATCTGGAGCAAATGACTGGTAAATTGCACCACTTATTGGAAGGTTAGTTGAACAATCATACCATTGATATGAAGCACCTTGCTGCTCAGCTGAAATAATACCATTATCCAAATTAATCATATTAGACAATTCACCATTTAAATCCAAATCAATTGTTATAACACTATCCATTCCATTATTAGCTGTTAATATAGCTGTATAAATACCACTTGATGTATAAACTTGATTATCGGGAGCTGTATAGGATGAACCACAAACAGATATTTCTAAAAAATTACTTGGAGTACTTTGAGCAATATTTCTTCTTTTAAATTCTAATTCAAATTGATCTATAATTTCAGAGTAATTATTGTTTGAACATCTATTAATTATCTCATGAGGATCAATTTCATAATCATAAAATTCACATGCAATTGAATTTCCATATCTTTCTCCAGCCCGATAATCCATTTGAATCCATTTAGTGTACCGGTATTTTTCATCTCTTAATGAATAACCCATAACTCTTTTTCCACCCGACATTCTAGTATACTGAGCAAGTGCAGCACGTCTTACTTTATAGTTAGGATCAACCATAATTTGAGAAATTGATTTACCCTCTACCTCATTTGGAATATCTATTCCAGCTAAATCACAAAGTGTTGGATAAATGTCTAATAGTTCTACTGGTGAATTAGATTTATTATTTGCTAAACCATGATCAGGAGAATAAATTATCATAGGTGAATTAACAGCTTGCTCGAAATTAGTATGTTTTATCCACAAACCGTGATCACCTAAATGCCAACCGTGATCACCCCACAAAACTATGATTGTGTTTTCTGATAAGCCTAATTCATCAAGTTTAGATAACAATTTTCCAACCTGAGCATCAATATATGATACACAAGCCCTATAGCCATGGATTAATTCTTTCTGTTTATCAATAGTAATATTTCCATTTAGTGGAATATCTGAATAATTATTTACTAATTCATGATTATTATGAAATGCAAGAGAGGGAATACTATTATCTCTACCTTGCTCTGGATGAATCGATATATCATTTCTATTGTAAAAATCCCAATATTTCTGAGGAGCAACAAAAGGAAGGTGAGGTTTTGTGTAACCAACAGCTAAAAAGAATGGCTTACCTGAATTAGCTGCCTCCTCCATTTTAATTAGGGCATAATTAGTTCTAGCACCGTCTACATAACCATCATCAGGTAAATCTTGATTTCCCTCAGTAGAAGGTTTAGATAAAGGAAAAAGTTTTCTTGCTTCTCTCTTTCCAGTTAAAGATGTAATATTATTTGACGCTATGTAGCTATTATATTCATTGATGGCTTGATGAACTAGAGGGTCTTGGTAACCAGACCTACCATTATCATTATTAAAATAATATTGATTTGGCATTCCTTGGAGAAATTGAGTAGACCAGGAAATTCCATCATAATTATTATCTACTGATCTATTATCAAAAATTTTACCTAGACCAACAGAAAAGTAACCATTATTTTTAAAATGTTGAGGTAAAGTAACTACGTTTGGATTTTCATCTCTTATTTGAGTTTCAAGATCCCAAACTCTTGTGTTATCTGGATAAAGACCGGTCAAAAGACTTGCTCTTGATGGTGCACATATAGCTTGCTGTGTAGAAGTGTTGAGAAATGAAGTGCCTTTAGCAGCTAAAGCATCAATATTTGGGGTTATCATATCCTCATGTCCATATGAATTAAACATTGGCTTAAGATCGTCTACAGAAATAAACAGGATATTTTTCTTACCTAAAAGATCAGTAAAAGAAAATAGCATAAAAAACAATAGAATAAATCTGATCATTATTTATAATTTAATTTTAACTATATCACTATCTTGAAAACCTAGACGTGTTGATATTACATAAATATAACCCTTATTAATAATAATAGGTTTATGATATAACTGCCATCCATCATCTAAACCTGGGTTAAAGTCTTTATCTGAAATTATATAAGCACTTGATGATCCATTTGTTTTAGGTTGGATTGTAATTATGTCATCATTAAAAATTACATCTGGTTTTTGAGTTTTAGGTTGATTACCATCAGGCCACATATGCTCTAAATATTTCTTTTCAGGTTCTGAACCCAAATCATTTATTTCATCTTGCCAATTTTTTAAAGCTTCCCTGTGTCTTTTAATTTCATTTAAATATTTTGAGTCTGATATCACATTATTAAGGCTATGCGGGTCTTGAAACCTCACATAAAATTCTTCTTTAGTCTTTGATTCTCTATACCAATACTCTTGATCAGAGTTGAGCATATCATTTTTATATAGTTCTAACATCTCATTAGTCATATCTATATTTTTTCTATATAAAACATCTTTATATGCTGGCCTATTTTTATGATAATTTCTTACATAAACATAGTCTTTGGATATGACACTTCTAACTCTATCATATGTTTCATCAAATCTATCCCCGGACCCAAAAATATATTCTCTTAAAGATTTATTTTTTTTATTTCCCATGAAAGCGAACCCCTGAAAATAATCTGGAATATCAACATTTGATAATGACAAAATAGTAGGAGCTAAATCAACAAAAGATATTGGCTCATCAACATACTTCATGGTCCTTTCAAATGGATCTCTTATAATCATTGGAACTTTTAGTCCAGACTCATAATGAGATCTTTTTCCTCTAGGTAATGGCCCACCGTGATCACTAAAAAAAAATATATAAGTATTATTTAATAATCCATCTTCTTTTAAACCTTCAATTAAACTACCAATCTGCTTATCTAATAGTTCAATGTTTGAATAATTTCTTGCAACATCATTTCTCACAATTTTTGTGTCAGGATAGTAGGGAGGTAAAGGAACTTTTATAGGATCAATTGTTAGAGGTTTATCTCTATGAAGCCACATCTTTGACTCATGAGTTACATCAAAATTAAATACTGAAAAAAAAGGCTGATTATTTTCTCTGTTTCTCCAGTGAGCATGATTGCCATTTTCATCCCATGCTGTAACAGGTGCAGCAAATTGATAATCTGTTTTAGAATTATTAGTGCAAAAGTATCCTTCAGCTCTCAAGAACTCTGTAAAACATTTAACTTCTGTAGGTGTCACAACTGAATGTAAAGGTATTGAGTCGCCATTCACATCAATTGCATTTGAAACACCTTCATAATCTCTAGAGCCCCAACCAAATACATCTTTACCAGTCCTCATCTGATGAGTACCTATTGATACAGGATACATACCCGTTATGATAGATGATCTAGAAGGACTACAAACTCCAACTGTAGTATATGCTTCTGTAAAAATTAAACTTTCAGAAGCAAGCTTATCTAAATTCGGGGTTTTAGCAGTTGAATCACCATACATAGATAATGAAGGACTTATGTCTTCAACCGTTATCCACAATATATTAGGTTTTTGAGAAAAGGAATCAAAAGAAAATGAAAGTATACAAACGAAAAGTAAATATCTAGACATATTTTAATATTATCTATTTTCAATATAGCCCAAAGAAGAAAGAAATTTATCAACTTCTTCACTTGTTTTAATAAAAAATTCCTGTTTATTAAAGAATGAATGGCCCTGTTCTGGATATATTATAACATCACATCTCGTTCCATATTTTGAGCTTATTTCCTTATATTTTTTTATTTTATTTATTGGCTCCATCTCGTCCAGAGAACCATGAAATATAATTGATGGGGGATGTTTTTTATTTATATTATTTATTGGAGATATATCTAAACTATAATTACCAGATCTTCTTTTGGAAAATGCTGAATTTGGGCCAGTATCAACAATAGGGTTATATAGTATTAATCCTTTTATTTTATGATTTTTAACTTTCCAGAAAGTTGTTGAAAGAGCTAAAAGACCACCCGCTGAACCTCCACCAACAAATATTCTATCTTTATTAATATTATATTTATCTGCATTTGAATAAAGATATTCGATTAAATCCTTAGCATCATCACAAGATTCTTGAGGAGTTGTGTCATGTAAACTTTTAATTCTATATACAGGAGTTATTGCGATGAAATTCCTTGTATTAAAATATTTAGAATGCCTACTAAATTGATCAGCATATCTAGAATTAAATCCTCCACCATGAAATAAAATTATAGTATTATACTTTTTTTTTGGGTTAAATGAATCAGGCTTATATAATTTAAATTCTAAATTGACAGAATCAATTTTTTTATAGATATGATCAGTAACATTATTCTGAGAAAATAAATTAAAGTGAAAAAAAAGACTAAAAAGAATTAAAATTAATTTTCCCATATAACACCTCTCAAGTTTCCAATCATCTTTTCTTTTATTTTCTGATAGTCAGAATCTAATGAAAAACTCTTAGTTTCAAGAGGATCTATTTCATAATCATAAAGTTCTTCCATTATTATTTTATCATTATTAAAACTTGATCTATCCTCAAAATTCCCTGAAACCCAAGCTATATATCTGTATCTATCATTTCTTACTGCATAACCCATAAGAGTACAATCATCAGGATATCTGCCTATAACACTTCTCATAACATTACATCTTCGTGGATACTGACTAATTGCAAATTCCTTTAAACTTTCTGATTTTTTATCTAAAATAGGAACTAATGATACACCATCTAAATCTTCAGGAATTGGAATACCTGCTAAATTACATATTGTTGGAAATATATCTAATAACTCAACTGGACTATCATTTATAAATCCTCCTTCTATATCAGGACTTTTAAAAATTAAAGGAGTTCTTGTAGCTTCCTCAAAATTAGAATGCTTATTCCAAAGTCCATGGTCTCCAAGATGCCACCCATGGTCTCCAAAGAATATAACTACCGTATTTTTATCCATACCTAGACTTTTCAAATGATTAAGAATTAATCCTAATTGAGCATCAATAAAAGAAACTGAAGCCATATACCCATGAATAAGTTCTCTCTGCTTATCCTCATTAACTATTCCGTTTTCATCCATACTTGGTTCTGCATCATGATAATTTCTTAATTCTCCAGATTGATGATAAGCTTCTAAAGGAGATCCATCTGACTTTTTTTGAAATTCAGCAAGATCTATTTTATTTCTATCGTATAAATCCCAATACTTTTTGGGAGGTGTAAACGGCAAATGAGGTTTCTGAAAACCAACCGTTAAAAAGAAATTTTTATTCTCTTTTTTAAATTGATTTAATAACTCAATAGTTTTAAATGTTGAGGCTCCATCAGCATATGCATTATCTGGAACATCTAGATTTTCAGTTAATGGTCTTAAACCTGCTGATTTCATAATACTATTAACAGCAAACCAACCCCTGTCTGCATTTGGATCCGCATCAAGAGCAGTCTGAAGAGAATCCCACTTTTTATGGATTTCTGGTGATTGATATAAATTAGCAGGCATCTTATATCCATCTGCATAATCAAAATTTTCATTGGATATAAATGGCATTGTCCAAGACTGAGGATCATTATTACTTGCACCGTGCATAACTTTCCCCATACCAACCGTCTCATAACCATTCTCCTTAAAATATTGAGGTATTGTTGTTATGTCAGGTCTTGTTTCTCTAAGCTTAGTAGATAGATCCCAAATTTTAGTATAATCTGGTCTTTTACCTGTAATAAAACTCATCCTTGATGCTGTACAAATTGCCTGTTGAGCATAAGCCTTTGAAAATAAAACTCCTTCACTCGCTAACTTATCAATATTTGGAGAAATTATGTCACCATAACCATAACTTCCTATAAGAGGTTTTAAATCATCAACAACGATAAATAAGACATTTTTTTTTTGATAACTATTTTTTTGGGAACAACCAATGATTAAAACAACAAGAAAAAACAAATATATCCTTATCATAAATCTGACAAATTATTATTTTCTGATGTGGTTTCTTCTAAAACTTTTTTTATTGCATAATATGCCGGTTTTGGATTTCCAGCTAAATCAAATATGAATCTAGATTTGTCGGTATGAATTCCTACTCTGTCAATAACTCCCCAAGTATTGAAAGTAACAAGACCATTCTCTCTTTTTGATAATAAAATTTTTAAGATATCAGAATAGACTTTTGATTGTAATTCCTGTTTTTTTGGTGTTACATCTCCAAAAATTTTATAGTCCATCTCTGTTATATGAAAATCTAAATTATTTTCTTGAGCCCAATCTATGAGATTAGATAAATATTTAATTTCATAATCGCCATATAACATTTTACTAGAAAGATGTGCTTGCCATCCAATTCCATCAACTCTGAGACCTTTCTCTTTCAAATAAATTATAGTTTCCTTGACTTTTTCCCACATAACTTCCTCCATTCCTCCATGTTGATTAAATACTAAGCTAACATCTGGAGCATACTTGTTAGCTATCTCAAATGATTTTGAAATATATAAAGGTGTCTTATTTTTATCATTATCTGATCCTATAATAGTCCATGGATTTTCCCAATTATTAACTCCCTTCTTTGGACCAAACCAATCTCCCGACCTTGTTATTGTCTCATTAACAACGTCCATCCACCTAATATTTGGATGACCATTATATCTTTTACATTGTTCTGATAAAAACTCTAACATAATATCTTCCAACTCCTCAGGTTTTCTATTATCACTTTTAGCCCATTTAGAAGCTTGGGGACTGATTGGTCCATGTAATCGCACTAAAAGATTATTTTTTTTTGCCATATTAATAATTTCATCTGTTCTTTCCCAATTCCAAGTATTAGGATCAGGACGAACAGTAGACTGTTTCACTGCATTTTCAGGAACTGTCATATTAAAATTATTTATTAATAGCTTTTCTATATCCGTATTTAGCTGTGATGCTGATATTGTTGCCCCAAAATAAAAATTATTATATTTTTTTTCTGATAAAATATCTTTAATTGTCTTCATATCAGAAACTATCTGGGTACCTATCTCAATAACTGATATATCATCAAACCAAGTTTTTCCAGTTGCTCCATCTGCATATTTTAACAAAGCAATTCTTGCAGTAGTATTTTCTGGGCCAGTTTTAAAAGTGGCACTTACCTCTCCATATTCAGATTTAGAATATCTCCTTGTAATATCATCTCCTCCATAAAATCTAATTTTGAGTAAACCTGCTTCATTATTTTCTGATTTAATATACGCTGTTACTTTATATGTTGTGCTTGGTTTAAGCCCATTTAATTTTTGAAATACTCCACATTTAGTTCCCTCAAACATCAGAGCGCTGTTACCCGATCTTGCATTGTTATTTACAGAATTAATTGGACATCCTTTTCCTTTATTCCAACCTTTGGTTCCATTTTCAAATCCAGAATTAGTTAGTAAATTTTTTAATAATGAATTATTAGACCTAGTCTCATCATTATTTATTGAATTTGATTTGACTCCAACTTCAATAACAGAAATATCATCAAACCATGTTTTTCCAGTAGCACCTGCAGTATACTTTAATAAAGCAATTCTTACAGAAGTGTTTTCTGGTCCAGTTTTAAATGTAGCAGTTACCTCTCCATACTGAGATTTTGAGTATCTCTTTGTTATGTCATCTCCACCATAAAACCTTACTTTCAGAAGAGCTGCCTCATTATTTTCAGATTTAATATTTGCTTTTACAATATAGGTTGTATTTGGTTTTAACCCATTAATGTTTTGGAAAGCTCCGCATTTAGTTCCTTCAAACATGAGGGATCTACCTCCAGATCGGGCATTACTATTAACAGAAAATATTTGACATCCCTTTCCTATATTCCATCCATTTGTCCCTTCTTCAAAACCAGGGTTTTTTAGTAAATTTTTTGATACAGATATATCAGATTGTGTCGAAACTTCTTTAGTCTTTTGAGGACTTTGTGATACTTTAAAAATCTTTTTTTCAAGAGATTGTTTAATTAGAAAATTATTTAAAATTATTTGATATTCCTCTGAAAGATCCCGTTCAATTCCTACGATATTTACTGTCTCATCTGGATCATTTTTATAATCATATAATTCCTTTATGATAATATCTTCTTCTTTTAGTAAATCTCTATTCTTATACCAAGCTACATATCTATATCTTTCATTTCTAACAGCATATCCCATAACTCTTCCTCTAGGATATTGACTAATAGCAAAATTTTTTACTTTTTTTGACTTTCCTTTCAATAAAGGGACTAGACTAACTCCCTGTAAATTATCTGGAGCTTGAATTTCTGATAGCTCCATAAGAGTAGGAAATATATCAATAGATTCTGTGGGAGATGAGTTTGTATTATTCATTTTTGAATCTGGATCTACAATTATTAGTGGTGACCTAGTTGCCTGCTCAAAATTTGAATGTTTAGCCCATTGTCCGTGATCACCTAGATGCCAACCATGATCACCCCATAGAACAATAATTGTATTTTCTAATAAATTATTTTCTTTAATGGCTTTTAGAATCTTCCCAACTTGAGCATCTATATACGAAACACATGCATAATACCCATGAATTAATTCTTTTTGTTTTTCAATATTAATTAATCCATTTTCATTGAAAGAGTCAGGAATATCCGTATAGGATTTCATCTCACCATTATTATTATAAACTAATTTGACAGTACCCCTAGCCCATTTCTGATATTTTGCGAGCTCAATTGCATCTCTTTCATACATGTCCCAATATTTTTTTGGTGCAACAAAAGGTAAATGAGGTTTTTGGAAACCTACTGCAAGGAAAAAGGGTTGA
>MDTG01266997.1_pt1 | contig 16830 bp, 13 predicted proteins | sample 811421 | NCBI WGS metagenome assembly MDTG01 (sample SAMN05326645, study PRJNA326480) | marine metagenome | isolation source: seawater | place: Pacific Ocean: South East | collected 2011
CACGATCTCCAACTTGGCGTCGGCGTCTGCTGTCTCCTCCACCACGTAATCGCGAGCCGCGATGTCGGTGATCGTCAGTCGGAACGACTTGGAATTTTTTGGGTCACTCGGATGTTCCGGGTTGAAGTCGTTCAAGAACGTGATGGTCCCGTTGTTGTTCACGACGCCACTAAGGAAGTCCGAGGCATGCGCGCCATCGGCGCCGAACGCTGCGACGATCGCTGCCCCCAGAGCGGCCTTGGTCGTGATACCACCCGGCCCCAAGTCGAAGGTCTTTGTCACTGATGGAGTGTTCCCTGTATCATCCGGTTGCTGCCCGACCACGATGCTCAACTGCTCCTGTGCTGTAATATCGACAGTGTCAGTCGTTGTCAATGTTGACTTGTCGACCAAATCTTGGCTGGCACTAAACTTGGACGCTGTGAACGTCACTTGATTGTTAGATACTGCAGGACTGAAAGACGACGGTATCGAATTTTTGATGGCATTGGCTAATTGGCCGCGCCTCGTGAAATCGGAGGTTGTGTTGAAGTTGGAAATGACAGTATATGTGCCTGTACCCGCCGAAGCCCAATCGTTATTGCTGTTGGTGCTATTCAATGCAATCCCATTGTTGTAATCGGTTTGGTTGTATTCGTCTTGGAACGTATAGGTTCTCCAACCACCGGAGGTTTCCTGGAATGTTTCGTTCCAATCCAAATACGCGCTTCTCGTATCTCCGTTAGCATTCTTCCAGAAAAATTGTTGCGCATTAGCCGCTCTGGATCCATTCGCAATTGCGTTTTGAATTGCTAGGAATGGCTTGCTGTCATTTGAATCGGTAGCCCATTGGTTGGCTTGGAAATCTTTGTGCCTTTGAGGAATTATTTTCCACCTCGGTCCACTGTGATGGCTAGTGTCATAGTACACTTGGCCGCCGAATTGAAGGTTGACAACGTCGTCCATTTTTGTACCATCCACGGTAACACTGAGTACGGATAAATATTTTGTTCCATCCTCGTTGCCCGATGTGACATATTCAGCGCCATTCGCCCCAACGAATACAGTAGGTTCGGCGGTCGTCACTCTTGCCAAATCGGACCCGTCGATGGAAAACGTCGTCGGTTGTGGCTCCCCGTAGAACGAGACGTCGTTCAAAGCCAATGTCGTCGACGCGCCAGCGGCTTGGATCACTACGACTTCCTCGTTCAACTGGTTCCCCGGGCTCTGGGTGAAGGTCATCGCTTGCGACGCGTCTACCCGTTCGATCCCGAACGCACTCTCGTTTTGGAGGGTGATCTCGGCTGTCTGGGCGCTGTAGGTCTTCCCATCGAGCACGCTGCTGCCGTCGACGTCGATCGAGATGGTCTTCTGCACCTCCGAGGGTTCGGCCACGGTCAAGGTGGTGGATGGCGCCGCGGTGGTGCTGCTCGCCGCCTGGAACGCGGTGTTGTCCAAGGTCAAAATCTGGGTGTTGCGGTGGGCGTTGGTCCCGTAGTCCTTTTCTTCCAAGGTGACCGTCCGGATGCGTGCCGTCGCCGCGGTCCCGATAGGGTCTGCCTTGAACTCGATGGTCTGGGAAGGCCCCGTCGCGTTGTTCTCCGGTATGACGCTCTCCGGCAAGGACAGGTCCATGGTCGCTGCCGCGGCCGTGAACGACGCGCTCTGCACGGCAATGTCGCTCTTCGGGTATTTTGCCTCGTTCTGGACCTGCAGGGTCAAAGAGGCGCGCGCGCTCTCCACCGCGTCGATGCTGAGGACGTCCTTGGTCTTGACGGCGAGGGTGTCGTAGCCAATCGCCGCCTTGGAGGCGGCCTTGTCCAACTCCGTCTTGATGTCCTCGGCGAACGCTTTCTTGTCGGCGTTGGCAGTCACAGCATCGCCGATGTTGGTCCCGTCGAACTTCAGTTGCGCGTCCGCGCTGCTGTCGTCGACCCGGATGGTGTTCTGCTCCACGGTCGCCCCGTTTGTCGACGTGCACTCGTAGATCTCGTAACTTGCAAAGGCGTTGGCCTGGGTCAGTGGGCTGGACTTCTTGTGCTGCTTCCCTGCCTCGTGGTTGAGGTCGGAGGCGTCTAGGAAGTCGCCGGCCTGCAACTTGGCCTGCCTGCTCGCGTACGCGAACGACTGGAAGTTCGCGAAGCGCTCTTCGAGGTCAAAAGCGTACATGACGGTTTTGTAAATGTACCCCGAAGGGGCATTTCCGTCGGAGTCCTCCCCCGCGGTGTTGCGGTGGTAAATGCTCCAGGTGGTCGAGTCCAAACGGATCTCGAAGCCATCGTTCTTGAAGTCGTCGTAAGTCCCGGTGTACAATCGGTACTCCGGGGCGGAGAGGAAAGAGGTTCCATCCTCCGACTTGCTCTCCAGGCGAAAGATCATCTTCCTGTCGGCATGCTTGAGCAGGTCGAAAATGCTCGCTGCCGTTGGGTTGGCTGGCGGGTTGACGACATTTACAATCGGCTTGCTCACGTCGTCGTCCGTGCCTTGAATGTGCGGGCCTGTAAAGGCGCCGGCGGGTTGACTTAGGTCAATGCTCATGTTGTTTGGTTTGGTTTTGAGTTGGTTGGTGGGGTGGGTGGGAAAAAGGTTTGATTTACCAGAGACAAAAAAATCCCCCAAATCGGTTCGAGCCCCACGCACGCACACGGACAAGTATTTTCGGCGGTTTACCCACGCCGTGGAAATTCGAATGGCGGGGAACATCCCAGTACATAGCATGGTATTCTTATACTACCAAGCATGCGTTCATTGTTCCCGTGCTATTTACCCACAACGTTGGAAAACAATGGACTTGCAGCGGCACTGGGAGGACCACGAGAAGGTTACTGACCAAATGGTCATGGAGTTGAAGGAATCGTTGGGAGTGAAGCCGTACGAAGGCCTTATGGTGGTGACCGACGAGGCCCATCGTCGCGCGTTCGGCAAGCCCATCCCTGACGGTTTCGTCGCGTGGTTTGTGGTAGATAGGCGTTTACCGGGCATGAGAAGGTACTTTCCAGACGATAAGAACGTCTGCTACACGACGCCAAGTGGGGAAAAGGGTGTAAGGGGGCGAAGTAATATGAATTAACATGAAATTAGTTTTTTTTTATTACGCGCTTTGAATGTGCTTCAGGGCTTCCTCGTCGTTTTTGAAATACGTCCACGAACTTCCGTCTTTGACGCAGTACCTGAAACCACCGTTCTTTTGCTTTTGCTTGGCCATGTAACCGGTCCTCCATGGAAACTTCTTCTTGGAATAGATGGGAACTTCGTCCAAGCAGGTGGGAGGCACGTAGGTCGGCTTGGCTCTCTTCTTTCGCTTCTTCTTCAACGGCTCATGACTCTTTCGCTTGCGGTGGATTGTCGCAACGCTTTTCCTGGCAACACGCCCTCTCCACAGTGCTTGGATGCGAACTAAAGCGCGGATCTTTTTATTGGCTTGTTTCCTCGCGGTGTATCCTCTCCAGAATTCTTGGATGCGAACGATAGCGCGGATCTTTTTATTGGCTTGTTTCCTCGCGGTGTATCCTCTCCACAGTGCTTGGAATCGAGCGGCGTGTTGCGAACGCTCGGCGCCCTTCTTGTCGTCGTCCTTGTCGTCCTCCTCCTCGGTCAAATCGATGACGGTACTCATCGAACTGTTTTGCTCGAGCAACTTTTCTTCGCTGCTGTCTTCGTCCTCGCTGCTGCTTTCTTCGTCCTCGCTGCTGCTTTCTTCGTCCTCGCTGCTGCTCTCCTCGTCGCTGCTGCTTTCTTCGTCGCTGTTGCTTTCTTTTTCTCTGTTGCTTTCCTCGCATTGGGTCCATTCATACGTGGGATCGCCTTTACTCGAGGAACTCTCTTGGAGAACATAGAATTTCCCATCTTTGCCACGAAAACGGTACAATGCAAGTTCGTGAATGGGCTGACCGATGATGCGCAGGGTCGTGAACGTGCTGCCAACGATCGCAGCGCTCCATCCTGTGGGGTGCTGCGATGTCGCTGCCCCAAGTTGAGTCAAGGTTTTGCCGAAAGCAACGATGGATTTGTCGTCGAAGACGCGAAATGCTCGGTGTTCGGATTCCTCTTTTTCGGCTTGTTCTTCTTCTTCTCCTTGTCCTTCTTCCTCGTCGATGACGGATTTGAGGAGGTCCATGTCGTAGGTCTCTCCACCATAGAGGAAAGCGTCGGCATCCTTGCCTTTGAGAACGTCGGCGATCGCCTTTACCACGTCCACGCTGGCGAGGTAGTGCGTCGCTTCAATACTCTTGTCGTTCGCGAATGTGGTATACGTGAGTTTGTTCTGCTTGATCAGGGCCTCCAGAACGGCCAAGAGGAACTCGTAGGTCATCATGAAGCATTCAATGTCCTCTGGATCGTCATTCTTGTCGTACTTTGTCTCGTTGTAGAACAGTGGTATCGGCAAGTCGTCACCGCTGGAAATTGCGCTGTGGTCGAAAGTGCCGCAAAATGTCCATGGGTTTTTCTTCCCATAAAGCGTTTGCTTGTCCAGTATCGTCCTCACGTTCTCCCCATCGTTGTGGAAGAAGGCGTTAAACAGATCCGTGTACCTTAGGCGATGGAATACCTCGTCATGCTTCGCCTGGCACGAGGGGACGGGTAGCGTGACGCCCTTGACGCAGCGCGAGGTGCTTTGCTGGCAGCCCTTGCCGAAATGTCCATAAAAATTTTCATTGGTAGGGTCGATGCCTGCCAACAGGCAACGCGTGTTCTTCAGACGCTCTGGGAGGCACTTTGGCCACTTGGGCTTGTTCTCGGGTGTTCTCGGCATGTTTCTGGGTCGTGATTGTGTCCAGTGTGGGTTGTTATGCTTCCAGAGGGTCTCAACCGTGCGTCGAAGGGGGGTTTGAGGTGGAAGAAAAGAAGATATTACGCCGTCGGATTGACTGGCCCAAAATGCGCATTTTAAAAAAATAGGGACCATCTTCGGGATGACTACGAAAAAGTACGCGGAGGTCGCGTGGGAAAAAAGGGACGGCCCACGATCATGATAGAATTAGGGTTGGCGGTAAACCGGTTTATTTTTTTATTGATTATTTGGATCTTAGGTATTTTTGAATGTACTGTTCCTCGCGCGCTTGGATGCTCCTGTGCTGCTTGATCCCAAAATCATTCAATTTGGATTCCAGCGCCTTGGGGAGCGAGCCGCTCTTGTTGATCGCCCATTCGACCAGCAGCGAGCAGCGTGTGGTGTTGTCCCCGTCGCTCGCGTACCTTGCCTCGGTCACCATGTAGGGCACTTTTTTGGTCTGGTAGTTCTCCCCGTAGGTTTTAATCACCATCGTATTCCCGTCGATCACGATGTCCTCCCGCATCACGATATTGGCCCCGACAAAGGGGACCAGAAGCATGTGTGTGTCGTACTTCAACTCGTGGACGATGTGCTGTGGTGTGAATTTTCGAAGAACGTACTGGACCCGCGGCTCTGCCTGCTCCCTGCGCAGCAGCAAGAGGCCTTCGAGGATGTCGCCAATTTTGTAAGGCAGGGTACTGTCGAGTTCTATTCTCATTTTGTGTTTACAATATCTTTTTTTTTCCCTCGCATCAACTCACTGCTCTTTCCCCAAATCGTTTTGAACCGGTCCTGGAGCAGCGACAACTCGGCCACCGCGTCCTTCAGCCCGAGCGCGGCGCAGTAGTAGGCCTTCGACTTCCCAAGCACCGTCGCCACGTCGTCGTCCCTCTGGAAGCACCCTGCGTCGTGCTTGTCCGACGATTTGCGGGCCATGTGGCTCAGCAGGAGGTCGCGGCAGTTCTGCTGCGTCATCGTGCGCCCGTAAGGGTATAGATTAGAGAAGAAAGCCATTGGGAAATCTTCCTCGACCAACAGCATCGACTTGCTGATCTTCGCGAACCACGTTGGTTCCACCTTCATCAGTAGGTGCGTTCGCTGCAACATTTCCTCGAAGGAGAGCGACTCGCCCTTCAAGCACTGCTCCTTGTACGTCTCCCTCGTCTCGTCGTACGCATTGGAACTGACGTCGTAGGTCTCCATCAACTCTATCTTCAGTTCGTAATCGTGGTTCTGCATCGCCTGCATGAACAGCCACCGCAACTGCTTCTCGACGCCCTCCTCGTGGAGCCAGACATGCCCAAGGGGCAACGAGTCACGGAGTTCCACGAACAATTTGTGGAGTTTCTGTGCCTCCTGCTTCTTCTGTAGATGGTACCGCTGCATTTTATATGTTATGTGAGGTTGGTCTTTGCTTGGTCTTGCTTGCTTCGAAGACGTGCGTGCTTTGTTTGGGTGGTCTCTTGCTGTTGTTGGGGGTCGTCGATGCCATGATTTGGGCCATTATTTGTGGTAGGAGCACGAGTACGTATGCCACTTTTGTAGTGTAGATGCATGAAAAAGTGGGCAATGGTGTATGCATGCTATGTGGATGGGGGACCACCTGCCAGTCCGCCGTCAAGAAAAAAAAAAGTTTTTTATTTTTTTTTTGAAAAAACTTTGAGTTTCATTTTTTGGGTTTTTGGTCGCGGCCAAAAACTGCACTGCTCAGCACTGCCCACTTTTCGACCAAAGTGGGGTCCTACTATCGAGTGTACAAAAAAAATCCTATGAAAATCGTCTTACACTACCTTTTGATAGGAAGATGGTTTCTTGGACCCGAAAAATGGCCCTTTTTTAAAATAGCAGGCATATACCATTGCCCACTTTTTTGCAAAATCCAAGTACAATTGGTCTCTTGGAAAATTACGCCTGACATAGCATTGCCCACTTTTTTAAGGTAAAAATGAGCGCGTAGTATATGCTCCCTAGGAGACCCTCTTAGAATACATTTTGATAGGTCGTACTTAATTTCGACAAGACCACACACTATGGGGTTTTGCCCGACCTACATGTTGTACTTGCAAGTAAGATTTCGAGTGTAGGTCTATTTAATAGGGAAAGTGGGAACTGGATCACTTGAATTGTACTTTTTCGATCGTCCGGAACGCCTCCTGTCTCCGTCGCAACTCCATCGAGTACCCGCAGTCGTCGATCGGCTCCACCGCCCTGCCGCCTCGTCGCATGGCCTGGTCCACCATATCGAGGTCGTCCTCGCACGACTGGACCTGCACCAGCATGCTCTTGTACAGCGTCCTGATCGCGGCCTGGACCCGGCTCGTCTCGTACAGGACGGCGTTCGCCACCAACTCCCGGACCTCTTGGTTGCGGAACGCCTTCCGGCGCAGCATCTCCCCGTTGATCGTCAGGAGGATCTGGTTCCGCAACAGTGCCACGTCATCTTGCGCCGCCGCCGACTTTCCATCGTCCACCGGCAGTCGTGGCAAATCGCTCGACACCTTGTCCTCGTCCAGCATCCGGTGCCTCGCCACCGTGCGGTACTGGACCGCCTCCACCGCGGCACGCATCAGGGCCGTCTCCTGCTGCCGCAGCGCCTCCAACGTGCACGTCGGCGTGTCCACCGTCGCGGTCTTCCAGAACTCGGTCATCTCGCGGCGGACCTGGTCCAGCGCGGCCAACGCTGCCTGCGCCGCGTGGTGCGCCTCGAGGTAGGTCTTCTCCGTGGTCGACGGCACCTCGTCGTTCTCCTCGGGGTTCATCGGCGGCACGATCTTGGCCGGCTCTGGGATCGTTTCGTTGACCCAGTCCACCCACTTCTTCGCCGTCGCGTCCGTCTCCCCGTTCCGACTTGCGTTGCGTTTCTCGTACGCGACCTTCAGGGCGTTCACCCGGGCCCACGACTGGACGACGGTGTGGGCGATCATCTCGTAGGCCCTGTCCTGGACTTGGATCTTCTGCCGGATCAACGTGGCGCGCGGGTCGTCCTCGGCGGCGTTCATGTCGCAGGGCAGGTCCTCGATCTCCCCGCGAAAGGTCTCGATGAGCAGCGTCAGGGCGGCCGTGTCCATCTCGATGTCGGGGATCATGCCTTGCAGCACGACGTGGTGAACGTCCAAGATCCACTTGCAGAAGGGCAGGAAGGTGTTGGGTTTTGTCTTCTTCTTCTCGTTGTTGCCCGCCTTTATTTTTTCTTGCAACACCAGGAGTTCCTGCTCGATCGCCGGCAGTGCGTTATTTTCTTCCATCCTATTTGTTGGTGGTGCTAGAAAAAAAAAGAATGGGCAACCAACCTCCCACGTCTACGCACAAAGTGTACGTGGCCAAAGTCAAGAAGGCCTATTTCTTATGCCCGGACCACATGCCCGTCGTCATGGGGGCGGCCACAGCAGCGCCCACCTTGACTACACACAAAGTATACTGCTTTTACCTATCATATTCAGTCCCCTTCGACCCTGCCCCCCTCGCGCGCAAGACGGTCCAACAGTACAAGGCGGAGGCCTCTCGGGTGGAAAAAATCAGTCAATTGTCCTCTCGTGATGTCGAGATTCTGGATGCCATCGTCGAGGAAGAGGACGATGCTGCTTCCTCCCTGTCGTCGCTGTCGAAGGTCACGTGGGTATAGGTTGTAGTGGATTTTTTTTCGATTTCGGTTTACCGCCAAGGCAAACAAAGGGACCCACGACTACTACCCCTTACCAACACACACACACACTCCCACTCACAACATCGCAAAAAACGATGGTCTACAAGGGCAAGCGCCACACCGAGCATGGAAGCACGCCATCTTTTCCCATCGACTTTCACCTGTTGGACATCACGGTCCGCCCCAACCAAGCCGTGAGGGCAAGGAGCATCGACAGTGCGGACATTCCCGAAGTGCCTGAGCGAGAGGAAACCGAGGTTTACGTCTACCTCACAGGCGTCCAGAAGAATGGCGCTTCCGTTTGCGTCGAGGTGGCGGGGTTCAAGCCGTTCCTGTACATGACGATCCCTCAGAGTTGGTCCGTGACGGACGTTCGGTCCTTTCTGACCATGATAAGGGCCAATGCCGACGTTCGCATCGAGCAGCGCTGGAAATTCTTCGGCTACGAGAGTCGGCAATGGAAGTTCGCCAAGTTGAGTTTCAATACCATCCGCGAGTACAACATCTTTGCCAGCAAGTTCTCCAAGCGGAACAAGCAGCGCACGCTCCGAGGCGCTCGGCACCAGCAATCGATGCAGGACGACGCCGTGTTCATCCCCCACAATTGCAGGGAGGCCTTCGACGTCCACATGAGGATGAACGACCTCTCCTTGTTCTTCCAGATCGCCACCGACATCACGGTCTCCAAGTGGGTCCGCATCGAGGAGGGCACGGCTTCGAGGCCTTTTGCCAGCACGAGCCATTGCGTTTGCGCGCACGTGGGTTCCGTGGGCCCCAACGACGACATCGTGGGCTTGCCGCCCCTGAACGTCGCCAGTTACGACATCGAGGCCTACTCGCCAACTGGAGATTTTCCCAAGTCGCACATTCCCACCAACAAGATCATCAACATTGGGATTGTGATCTCGACCTACCCCGGCAAAGATACCGTCCGCATCGTCCTTTGCCTCGGCCAGGCCAGCCCCTCCACGGACCCAGCAACAACATTCTTGGCCTTCGAGGACGAAGGAACGCTTCTTTCCGCGTTCCGTGACATTATACAGGGCCACGACGTCGACATCGTGACGGGCTACAACATCTTCAACTTCGACTATCAGTTCATGTGCGACCGGTTCGAGCGCATGGTCAAGATGCGAAAGATCGACAAGAGGGAATGGTTGGAAAAGCAAAAACACCGTCTCTACGGCGCCTACAGCACGTACGAGGAGTTTTTGGAGGCCTACGCCTACTTCTCGACACTCCACACGTCCTTCCCGTACCAGTCCCGGCTCCTCGACGAGGAGTGCAAGTTCATGGTGAAGGAGTTGAACAGCAGTGCGATGGGCCAGAACGTGATGTACCGCTTTGACAAGCCAGGCCGGCCCGACATCGACATGTGGACGCACGTGAAGAACAATTTCAAGTTGGACTCGTACAAGTTGGACGAGGTGTCGAAGCATTTCCTGGGCGGTGACGGGAAGATCGACCTCAATGCGCGGGCGATGTTCGCACTCTACGAGGAGGGCACCCCGGAGGCACTGTCGAAGATCGCGGAGTATTGCGTCAAGGATTGTGACTTGCCATTGGCGCTGATCTGGAAGTTGAACATTCTGGAGAACGCGAACGAGATGGCGGTGGTATGCTCGACGAAGATCAGCGACATTTTCACGCGGGGCCAGCAGATCAAGGCGTACAACCTGATCTGCCGCCACAGTTTGGGGAAGAACTACGTGGTGAACGTGGTCGACATTACCAAGCCGGACTCGTACGTGGGTGCGACGGTCTTGGACCCCATCCCGGGCTACCACGAGCAGCCCATCGCCACCCTGGACTTTGCCAGTTTGTACCCATCGATCATGAGGGCCAACAATCTTTGCTACAGCACGTTGATCCTGAAGCGGTCGGAGACGCCGGAGGACCACGCCGTCTTCTTCGCGGGCGGGAAGCACCACCGGTTCGCCAAGTCGACGACGCGGAAAGGGATCTTGCCGGAGATCCTGAGCGAGTTGCTGAGCGCGCGGAAGATCGCAAAGAAGGCCATGAAGAAGGCGAAGGACCCGTTCACCAAAAGCATCCAGAACGGGCGCCAACTGGCGTTGAAGATCGCGTGCAACAGCATTTACGGGTTCACGGGCGTCGGCAGGGGCTACCTTCCCTGCTGGCCCATCGCGGCGACGACGACCACGATCGGCCGCCAGATGATAGAGGACTCGAAGAGGATATCGGAGGAGGCGTTTCCAGCCGCGCAGTGTATATATGGGGACAGCGTGTCCGGCAAGACGCCTTTGCTCCTCCGCATCGATGGTGAGGTCCGGATCCTGCCCATCGAGAAGGTGGAATTGACGGACGAGCATCCCGTCTACACGTGGACGGAGAAGGGCTGGACCCGTGTCGAGCGGGTGATTTGCCACAAACTGGCGGAGCACAAGAAAATGCTGCGTGTTTTGACCCACAGCGGCATTGTGGATTGTACCGACGACCACTCGCTGCTGACGGAGTCCGGAATGCCGATTTCTCCTGACGACGTGGAGGTGGGTACGACGGAACTGCTCCATTCGTACCCGATGGAGTTTGGCTCTTGCCCTTCCACGCTGTCAGAGCACCGGGCGAAGATGCTGGGCGACGCCTTCTTTCGTGGACACGGGCTCACGGAGGTGCCGTACGTGGTGCTGAACGGATCGGAGGCGGCGCGACGGGCGTTCCTTGGGCAGGCGATGTCGGACCCGATCGACGTCTACCACGAGCGCCAAGAGGCGTGCGCGGGGGTCTACTACCTTCTACGTTCGCTGGGGTACCCATGCGTGGTGGCGCAGGACAAGCAGGGTGGGTTCCGCGTCCGCGCTTCCACAGACGGCCCGTCCGGGGTAGTTCGGGAGATCGTGGAGTTGCCCCACGAGGAGTACGTCTACGATTTGACGACGGAGAACCACCACTTCCAAGCGGGCATCGGCAACATGATCGTGCACAACACGGACAGCGTCATGATTAAGTTTACGGACCTCCCGTCCTCGATGGCGGGCATGAAGGAGTGTTTCCAGCGCGGGCTGCAGTTGGGGGACACGCTGACGGACTTTTTCAGCCAGCAGACGAAGACGGAGGGGATCATCATCATGGAGATGGAGAAGGCGTGCTGGCCGTTCCTGAACTGGCCGGAGAAGAAGCGGTACGTCTCCCGGTACTACGAGCATCCGGACGGGAAGCCGAAGATCGACGCGAAGGGTGTGCAGTTGGTCCGTCGCGACGGGGCGCCGATCCTGCCACGGCTCTACAAGGAGGTGGTGGACTGCATCATGCCTCTGGAGGGCGGAGTGAAGGGGAGCACGGTGTTGAGCGCGGAGGTGACGGCGATCATCGAGTCGATGCTTCGGCGGATCGCGGAGGACGAGATCCCGCTGGAGGACTACTGCATCGCCAAGTCCCTTCGCAACACGTACAAGAACAACAACATGCCGCACGTCCGGGTGGCCGAGAAGATCCGGGAGCGCATCGAGCAGGGCCTGATCGCGAGGGACCCGCCCAAGAGCGGGGACAGGTTGAAGTACGTCATCGTCCGGACGGACACGAAGAAGAAGTTGTTCGAGCGCTCGGAGGACCCGGAGTGGGCGCTGAAGCACAAGGTCCCGATCGACAGGGCGTACTACATCGAGCAGCAACTGATGAAGCCGCTGGTGGGTCTGGTGAAGTATTTCGTCGACGTCCAGCCGCTGTTCCAGCGGTATTTGAACGACGTGAACCGTCGGCTGGACAAGAACCGTTCGATCACGGACTTCTTTTCCCGGCAAGCGCCGAAGCGGAAGGTGGCGCCGGCGATCGCGCCGAAGAAGCAGAAGAAAAAGTCCAAGGCGGCGGACCTGCGGAGTTTCTTCAAGCCAAAACAATAATCTTGCAAAATAATAATGAGTTCGGATCCAGACAGCAAAAACTATATCCCTAAAGCAGACCCAAGATGCCCTATCTTCAGTTCCAATAAGTATACTGTGAATTTCTTGCAGCCCACCAAATGCGGTACGTCAAAACATAGATTTTCAGGTAAGTCAATAGAATGCAAGGACAAATGTTGTTGGAGAAACATGACATATTGCCGTGGCGCTAACGCGCAAGTGATTGGCTTCAACCAGTGTCTTTCGGACAGGAATTGTCAGGATTACAAACTGAGCGAGAATGAACTGATTCATGGAAAGAAAGAGTGGGGTGAATCTATGCCTGGGTATGGATCCAAAACGTGCACCAGTTGGTGGCCATGGTCAAAAAAAACTATAACATGCTATGCATGGCTAAATTATTGAGTATTATAATATTACTTTTTTCACCTGTACCTACTAAATGTTGGTCGTCATCCTCGCGCTGCTCTTGCTCCTCCTCGCCTCGGCGTGGCCAAAGCGGTGCCCGCCCCTAGGCAAGATCACCTCCTTTGCCGGCGTCCAGCCCATCGAGGTCGTGAAGGACCCTAGGCGCATCGCGCAAGGCCTCATGCATCGAAAAAACGTCGAAGGCGGCATGCTGTTCGTCCATCGCCGGGAAGGGCGCCACTCCTACTGGATGAAGAACACCTCCATACCCCTCAATATCGACTTCTACGACCGCAACAAGAAGTTCCTCGGGCGCAGGGAAGGCGTGCCGTTCTCTGAAACATCCCTTAGCGTGCCGGGCAAGACCTGCTACGTCCTCGAGACGGAGAGGAAAAAAAATCAAAGGTTGAGGTTCTAATTTAATTTGCTACTCAATTCATTGCACGAAAAGGAACCTTCAAACCCTTGAAGTCCATCTGGCATCTCAAGTTTTTTGTTGCATTGAGGATCGGAGGGGTTGTCTACACATGTTGTGCATTGATTCAATATTTCGTTCCCGTTGGCTATGCATACGTCTGGTTTTTCAGCAGCGGTGCATACTGTGCGAATCTTACTTTCGTAATCGGATCCGGCTCCTTTTTCTTGTAAATTTGTTGCCGATCTAGGCCGCAAGAACAATACGAAGAATGCAATACCAATTGCGATGAGGATAATTTCAGGTTGGATTTTCATGGGTAGTGCGTGGTTGTTTTTTTTTTATGTATACATAGAAAATTTTTTTTTTTATTTTTTTTTATCCTGCTACGACGAAAAGGGAAAAATTGTTGCCGGGAAGACAAAGATGTTCAAGGTCCTGCCGTCAACGATCCGTGGTGCGGGGGAGGGCCTCTTCGCCGCCAAAGACATACGCAAGGGGACTCGGCTTGGCGAATTCTACGGCACCACCCTGACGAAAGACGAGTGGGAGCGCATGGACGAGGAGGCGACCGACTACATCTTCGAGGTCGACGGGCCCAACAGGACGAGGTTCTACATCGACGCCGCGGCGTCGGACTGTCTGATGGCCAAGGTCAATGGGGCGAAGACGAAAAGGCAGCGTCGCCTCGTAAACGTCGAGGCCTACCAGTACGCGCAAAAAATCTTCTTCCGGGCCACCAAAGATGTGCCGAAAGGGGCGGAACTCATCATGGACTACGGGGACGAGTATTGGGGATGATTCACTTGCCGTTCCTGATACAATCGTGGGGGCACCTCTGGGTGCCGCCCAACTTCGACACGGAAAATAGAATTCTTGCGAAAAAAATATCTGTATTAAAAAAAAAAGCATGCTTCGCAAAAATACGGCTAAAATTGCAGCAGTGATCTGCTTGCTGCTGATGTTTCTACTGTCCGGCGTAAACAAAATGATGCATTTCGGCACCACGGTCCAGAGTTTGGTGTCAAAAGCACCATGGTGGCCATTACCATCGGTGTCGATCGTCATTACAATTTTACTTGAAGTAATATGCCCATTGATCATTGTGTACACCATGTTGACGTCGGAATTCACCATGGCAAGCAAATTGAGCGTTTTGGCCCTCATAGTGTTCACGATTACGGTAACATTAGTTTACCATCCTTTAAGATTGAATTCGACGTACATGAAAAATATCCCATTCCTTTCCAATCTTTCTCTCGTTGGTGGTCTTGGCCTACTCTCACTCTCCCTGTGATTTATCATCTTCTAAACACATGCTTTTGGGTGCACTTGGAAGTTTTGCGTTTGGAAGTTTTGTATCGGTCCTAGTGAAGGCACTGCATACGTATTCTATCGGTGCCTTCACGGTGGTGTAAACACCATTCACGAACGTGACGTGGTCATCCATGCGTTCGCATGCAGGAACTACCTTTTCCATTTTTATGAGTCGTTTTTCCATCCTTGTTAATGTCTTCTCCATATTTTCCAATTTCTCCAGTATTAAATCTAAATCATTCTGCTGTATCTTACTCATTTTTTTCTTCTTTAAATATAAAAATGAAAATTAATTTTAAGTTTTTGGACACGGAGAAATGGAGCATGTTTGGGACTACCAATACACTCATACCTTTCGGGCTCACGCTATTGCTTCAACAAAACGTGGACATGCGAAACATGATTTTTTCCTCTCTGATTTGCATGATGGATGGCGATCTGTTACCGAAGGTGCTGTTCGTCGGGTTTCTTAATTTCCTGGTGATGGAAGACAATATCGATTGGATCATACAAAGTTGCATATATGTACTTTCCGTTTTAATCATTCATTACATTCCTTACGATAATTTTGTGCATAAATTCGTTTATACCAACAATACCGTCTCGTTGGTATTCAAGTGCTTGATCGTCATCTGGATGCTTAAAATTGGGTATGACATTTTCGATCAATTGGCTTTGATTTGGAAAAAAAATACATAATATATTTATAAAATAAGCGCCAAGTAATTCGATAAAGCAACGACGATGGCCACGATAAGTGAACTAGTAAACAAAACTTGATTGTGATGCACTAACATGTGCATAAATTGCGATTTAAAAGACAAATTGTTTGCTCCATTTGGTGGCTTAATTTCTTCCGCAGTTGCAAATGGCGATAAAGCAACTGCTAGACCAATATTCAAGGCGATTGCGATAAGAACACTTTTTGTTACAATAATTGACATTTTTTTTACTTACGCGCAAGAAAAAAAAATCGACGACGACCTAAAATATCTAAGTACCGCAAATCGAAGTGCAGGCCCGGTCGATGCTCGAGGATCTACAGCACTTGCTGGTCATTTATGATGGCTTACGCTGGATAGTACGCTGTACTGCCGAGCGATCGAAACGTCCTTGGTGCTGAGATGGCAGAACGACGTTTGTGCGAGGGTGGGAATCCGCCGCGCTGACCCGGCATTACGTACATCTTGCGCGTACGGCAAATATTCTCGGACAAAATTTTCTCGCGGCGACCAGATGTGATACCCAGTGGCCACTTTCCTCCAAGCGAAACATCGGGGCGTCTCCATCTTCAGAGGCACCACGATGATACGTCGCACGGGAACTTCGATCCCGGAGAGCACGTACCGCAAATCGAAGGTTAGCCGATGCTCGAGGACGTACAGCCCGTACCTGTGGTGCTCCATGATGATGCAACCGGACGCGCTACTCCCTGCGCATGGTGGATGGTTCTTGCCTACATGTAAGCATTGGTGTTGGCGGTTGACCGCCCTTTCTCCGGGTCGCAAGGGCAGGGCTTTCTTTTTTTTTTGCGCTGCTCATGCAAACAAAGATGTTGTTGGACTGGGCCACGAGAGAGTTCGAGTTGCGGCTCAAGCGTGCCCCAACGGCGAAGGAGCGGTTGACGATGCAGCGTGCCATCGAGAAAGGGGCACAAAAAGGGGACCTGCACAATGCCTTGGAGCGGCTGCGGCCGACGCTGCCGAAGGGGCTGAAAAATTTAGGCAACACGTGCTACATGAACAGCGCGCTGCAACTCCTGATGGCGTGCCCGGAGTTTGCCACGAGTTTGCCCTTCGCGTCGTTCGTGCGAAGGATGGAGCCGATGCTCGCCCGCGTGTGGGTCACCAAGCACTACCCGCAGTTCCGCAACTGGGCGCAGCACGACAGCCACGAGTGGCTCCTCGGACTGTTGGACGTGACCAAGACCAAGATGTTCGAGGGGGAGTTGAAGGTGGACGTGACCTTCGACCGATGCGGGCACACGAACACCCACAAGGAGCCCTTCGTCACCGTGTCGTTGCCGATGGTCGGGGAGACGATGGCGAGCGCGATGGAGCACTTCTTCCGGCGGCCAGAGCACGTCGTCTCGACGTGCGACACTTGCAAGAAGCGGATGGAGGCGACGAAGACGATCTCGATCTCCCGCGTTCCCCGTTACTTCATCGTCCACTGGAAGCGCTTCGACAAGCGTGGGGGCAAGATCAAAAAAAGGATGAGGACGCCAATGCGGCTGTTTGGCAAGGCCATGGCCGCCACGGTCAACCATTCCGGGAACCTCCACTCCGGGCATTACACCGCTTGCGTGAAGCACGACGATCGATGGACGTACGTGTCCGACCAGCAACTGATGGACATCGAGGAGCGGCACGCCATGAAATCGAGCGAGTTGGCCTACATGGTCGTGTACGCGTGAGGGGGATCAATCGCTCAA
>MDTG01221367.1_pt1 | contig 16829 bp, 14 predicted proteins | sample 811421 | NCBI WGS metagenome assembly MDTG01 (sample SAMN05326645, study PRJNA326480) | marine metagenome | isolation source: seawater | place: Pacific Ocean: South East | collected 2011
CATTTCAGGGTGAGGTGCGGGTATTACGGTCTTGCTTTTCTTTTTAGGTTTGTCAAATTCCTTAAGTGTTGATGTCATCATAGTAAACATGAATGCAAATGTTGCCCCTAAGAGACTAACAAAGCATATCAAGTATATAAGAATGACTATCTGCGAATCCATCGTGGTAAGTAAAATATTAGGAAAGATAATGTCCAGAAGGTTATCAATGCCATTATATGTATCAATCTATTAGAGTTTACTATCAATCCAATAGTCACGAGTCCAATCCATGTATAGTCAAGTGTGCCATGGAACCTATACCATGTGTTTGCACCATACTTATCAATAAATTTATCTCTTTGTTTAGAGAACCACGGTGATACATGTCGCATCATAACGAATCCTTCGTTAAAGAACATAACGAAAAATCCAATCCAAAAAATCATAGTTTTTAATTAAGGTAAATTAATGCACCAGCAATACGAACGTTAGCACCAGTAATAGAAACATCCGCTCCAGCAGCAACAGTAACTGCAGCACCTGCAGTAATAGTAGTTGCACCAGCTGGTGCAGAAATATTCATTGCACCAGTTTTAGAAGTAATTGTTGTGAGTGCAGCAGAGGTCATAGACAGTTGACCAGCAACTGCTTTAACTGAGTATGCATTAGTTCTATCTTTAACAAGAGGTGGTGTGGGGGGAAGTCCTAATGCAATTTGTTCAATGATACCACCAGCACCCATACTAATATCACCCTTTGCTTTGATATTCAAATGTCCTGGCGAAACTACGTTTACAGATGCACGAGGATCATATTGTAAACTTACCTCTTCGGATATAACCTTTGAGTCTTGTCCAGTAACTACTGCGACTTTCGTATCAATTATTTCATTTACTTGTCCAGCATGGATTTGTAAATTACCACCACCGCTAGGTCCTGCTTGTAATAAAACAGATCCTTTACCAACCAAAGATAATACATCAGCAGCTTCAAGGGTTATATTAGTTGCTTTAATAACTACATGACCATGGCATTCAGTAATACCATCACCATACAATAGGGTAGAAGATGCAAGACCAGTTCTTCCAGACTCTTCTGTAGTTGTTGATCCTTCACCTTCAGTTGATGAGTCTGATTTAGCAGATGCAACCTCAATTTTAGGTCCATCATACTTAAACATACCTCCACCCTTAGCATTGACTAGGAATCTACCACCACATGCTTTACCATTACCACCAGTTCCTGCCAACATCATGATATCTCCATTCTGTTGAATAGAGATACCCATACCATTAAGTTTATTACGAATTTCTAAATCGCCATCATCATCCAATAAAGTAAATCTCTTGCCATTGATGAGAACCGTAATCTCCCTATCAATTTCTAAATCTTGAGATTCATTATCTGTAGTAGGACTAGAATCTTTCTTTCCTGCTAATTCTTGTTGTCTATTAGTTTCACTCATAATTTACTCCTAAGGGCAATCAACATACTTGCCAGTGCCGATCTTAGCAGATCCAACCTCAACCCTTGCATCTCTATCAAGACACGAGAATGAAGGAATGAATCTAGCACCGTATCCGCCACCACCTAAGATGTTTACCTTAGGATATCTGTCAAATGTAATAGATCTATTCTTAATTCTAACACTAACTACTTTACCATCCTCAACCACAGCTTCAGCAATGGAGGGATCTCCATCAACATACACTAACGGTGTTGATGTATATTTTCTACCAGGACTTAACATAGTAAAAGAATCAATAATACACTCTCTACTTGCAGTTTGAGGAGTGTTGAGTTTATATCCAAAGCCAGGATCTGTAATCCTAATCTCACTAACACGACCAGTATCATCTAGTAAAGCAATACCTGTTGCTCTAGATCCCTCACCAGTTACAATAACAGATGGAGGTTCTTGATATGGATCTCCAGGTCTATCAATTGGAATATCAATAATTCCACCGCCTGGTGTAGTAATAGGAGACTCTGCAGAAGGGGTTTCTGGTTGTTTACCTGGTTCTTGATTAGTTGATTCTTCATTATCTTCCTGATCAAGTTCTTCTTGACTAAATCCTGCAGTGTCAGATACAATCAATACACTATCTTGTGCTCCTGTTCCTGCAATACCAAAAGTCATTGTCTCTTCATTTTCAATAGTACCGTCATTAGCAATTCCAATAACAACTTGGGCACTATTGTTTTGTATCACAAATGTTCCTGATAGTTTTCTTTCAACAATATCACTAGGAGTAATTCCTGTTCCAAATAAACGATAGAATAATGTAGAACCAGATTTTACATTAGTGGTTGTAATATTAAATTTAACAAACTCCCCTTCTTTTACTGAAGACTTATCAGCAACAACTTTATAAGTTGGAGTTGCAGTATCATCACCTTCTACTACATCATCAGGAACATCATCAGGTTCTTCTGAAACTAAACCTGTAGGAACATCAGGAGGTGAAGACGGTGGTGGTGGAGGTGATGTTGGTGTCTCCCCAAATGGAGGTGGTGGGTCATTAGGTGTTGTAATAGGACTCTCAGTTATAGTACACTTAGCAGCATATCTTTTAGCAAACGATTGTACAGTTCCTGGTGAATCTTTTTCAAATCTAATAAAAAAGTTTTCAGAATCCTCATCAACAGAGTCAGCAAAAGTTCTTACTTTGATACTCTTTCTAGTTTCACCTGGTGCAAATCCCAAGATTCCATTCACTGGTTCATAGTCTTCTTTTTCTATGGCTGTACCATTTCTTGTATAATAGGAAAGACTGGATGAGATACTTACATTGCCAGACCTAGTGACAACAAATTCAGCAATATCTCCCTCAACTACTTCTATATCTGTGAAAAAATAACTAATTGCTTTGGATATTTCAGGAGGATTTTGTATTCCTCCAACAAAAACAATCTGAGTCGGTCTTAAAGTAGTTCCTTTAAATGCATCTTCACATGTATATTGTGCCCAATCTTCACCAGTAACTGGGAAAAGATCATCAGTAATATTTTTTAGTAGTTCATCTAAGAAATCTTCACGTTTATCTGTGCCACAATCTGTACAAACTTTTGTAGTTTTAGAACATGATTTACCAGGTCCATTACACTGAATACCAAGTAAGTCTAAAACATAATTGATTGCATCACCAATAATATTAATAGCAGAAGCAGCTAACCCTAAAATATCTTGCAATGGTCCTAAAACTGTTTCTAACAATTCATTCATTAATGATTGGATTTTGTTAAGAACACCTTCTACAAACTGATCTACCTGACATGCTGCAGCTTTGTAGATATTAAAAAGATATCCAAAAATAAGATCTTCAAGGAACTTAGCAAGTCGGTCGCCTAGGTCTGCCATCTGACAACCAACAGCATTTAAAATATTGTTAAAGAATAGAGTAATACCAGATAGTGAATTACCTGTTTCTGATGGATATAGGAGGAAGTTAATTAAATCTTTGATGCCTGCTTTTAATTTTTCTAATACAAATCCCTTAACTGATGCAACAAAAGTCCTAATAACTCTAATTGCTTTATTGACATATTTTCTACCAATAGATGAAGCATCATATAACCCACCCGATAATTCTCCTACCAGATAACTTCCCAATTTACCATCATTTCTCTGAGTTTCGTAAAGCATCTCAGAAAATAATCTAGTAAAAGTATTTTTTAAATCTGTTTCTTTTCCACACTTATCAGCAATTTCTACGCACCATTCTATCCCACCAGGATTGCTTTCAGTGTTAGGAGCATATTTTGCTTTTAAAAAATTGTTAACACCTGAAGAAATTACTGTTGTGTCATCTTTAATTTGAGCACCTGTTATAGCATGACCAGCTTCTTGAGGAGTTGGTTTTGCTGTAGAATCATCATCTTGATCAAATGGAATTTTATTATCATCAGAAACAAAAGTAATAAACTCTTTGCAACCAGATTCACCTGGCGTAGGGTCTTGAGCAGGTTCCTCATTAGTAGAGTTAGCAACTCTACCGACAGATCCCATAATTACAGGTTGTTGTTTTTCAGGGTCAAGGAAAAATCCTATTACCCATACTCCTGGTCCTAATTGATCAGAAACTGATGTAGATCCACCTGGCGTGTGCGGGGATGTTACAGGCATCATTGTAATTGCCCATCCCAAATCATCAGATGCTACTGCATCACATGAAGAAGGATGACGACCAACAATTCTGACTCTATAACGACCAGATTGTTTAAAGTCACCTTTCTTATCAGATTCAATTTGTCCAATCCACCAGTTGAATCCATCTCCTCCGATCTGGTTTATTGGATATAACCCGCTCATCGCATCCATGTTAATTAGTCTTCGTACACTCTACATTCATCAGCATCAGGTTCCATCTCACAAAAAAGTTCTAGTGCAGTAGGGTCATGATGGTCTCCTCCTGCAATATCTTTCTTGTGATTTTTAGCGTAGAGTTCTAATTCATGTAGTTCTTCTTCTACATGACGACGCATTTGCGGATTAGTTGTTGGATCCTGAAGGATTTCTTTGTCTTTTTCTATATGTTTTTCAATAGATTCCATATTTTCTCCTAACTTACGTTACTTTCTTTAGATTTAATACCGTATGAGTCACGGATTAATTCAAGTACAGTATATACATTCTGATCTGATATGTCAATCTGTTGATTAACTGTCTTGATCAAATAGGTTCCACTATGTTCTGGATCCCATATATCATCCTCTCTAATCATATCTGGCACTTGGTTTGGAATCCTTATTTCTATAGTATCTCCTGCACATAATTCTAAATGTCCAGTTAAAGAAATAATTAACTCCTGATTAAACATAATTCCTGTTCTAGCAATACCTTGAGAAAGATATTGTTTCTGCATATCAGAAAAAACATTTACAACTCCCTGATCGCCTAGATCACTGTCTTCATTTGAAGCAATACCAGTTCCATTATACCAATTTTCATGATTAACAATGGTTGACATTACTCTTGTAGGATTTTGAGATAATGAAGTTTGTCCAGATGGAAGTTTTGTTTGACTTCCAAGGTGAAGCATATCATCCCAAGTATCTTTTAAAGAATAAACATACTCCTCGTACTTTCCAGTATTTATGTTAAAAAAACAAACAATTGAGGAATATGCACCTTCTCGCATCTTTTTCATCATATCAATTTCTCCACCAAATTGAACTTCTTGAATTTTATTCAGACTTTCGTAATCAGTTCTACCAGGAGAATAATTATAAATTTCTTCTGGTTCTACAGATATGAGTGAATCAATTGATTTAAATGTAAAACCCTTTCTAGTTTGAAAAAAGAAATAACCAGCAGTTCCAGTTGCTTTATTTGTTGATGACACATCACTAACAGATAACGATTTATTATCTTCGTTAGTATTGTTTTTCTTCTTTTTCTTTGAAAATGTTTCTACTGATATTGTTTTAGGACAAAATTCTCTGATAACAGAATAAGGAGTTTTCTTAGGAGGAGTTAATTTTACAGAGTTTGCAGATGGTTCAGAATCAATCATTCCTTCAACAACATTAAGATATTGGGTAAGGAGTTCACTAACAACATTAGAAGTTGTACCAGAGATAGATCTATTAACCCTAGTTGCCTCATTAATTAAACCTTCTTCTGAAATAAGCATTAGAGTATAAATTTGTCCTCTATCAACTGCCATTCTATTGTTTATTTTCCAAACACGAAATTCATAAGAATAATCATCTCCTCTAACATCTTCAACCTCAACAACAACCTTTTCACCTCCTTGAAGTGGCATTGATGCCATTAAGTTTTCAGCATTATCAACAATAACTATCGTAGCACCATATGATGGCCAAAGAATACTTTCATGGTACTGAAAATGTGTTGCCATATATCTTAAGTTAGCATATGGTTTGCCATCTGCTTCTCCAACTCTCCATATGGCAACTGATTTAACAATACACGACTGTGCATATGGTTTTTCCTTAAAATTTGCCATGATTAATTATGTACAGATGGATATAAAATACTGAGTCCTGGATCACCCTTTGCACCAATACGAGATGCAGATGTATCATTAGTTTCTTCTACTACATCAGTTGAATTTATCACAATAGGATCTATAGTTCCCAAATTCTTGTCTAAACGTTCTAATGATTGCATTCTAGATGACATATCAACAATAGATGATCTTCCACCAAAAGTAGTTGTAGGTGGATTAAGTTGCATGATCAATTTTTCTCTTTCTTCTTTAGAAAGTCTTGGATCATTATACATCGCATTTGGTCCAGTCATCTGATCATATATTGCCGTTGGTTCTGGACTAATTAGATCATTGATTATCATATCTGCCAACATAAGAAATGGATGTGTAATTTTTGGAACTCCTCTTACAGGAGGTTTAACTCCACCAGTTCTGATCTGAGTTCTAAATGTATTTGCTCTACTACTGTTAGGATATGCGCCCTTTTGTAATTTTGTAGCAAGATCTCTACCTTTATTGAAAGTTGTAGGATTTACTCTTGATTGAGGTTCTATAAAATTAATACTTGGTGCTCCGCCAGGAACAATACTATTCACAACACCACCAGGTCTTTGAAAACCACCAAGTGATCCTCTACCACCTGAATATCTTTGAGCACCACTTAATGTAGGTGCAGAATATGCACCATGACCAAGGATCTGTGGTTTAGAAGATGGTATATATGGTTTACCCTGCATCATAGCCATAAAACCGTCAAAGTTCATGCCAGTAAATCCAACACGGGATCCTTTCAATCCGCGTGCTAATCCACTAGGACCACCAGTGCCATAATTATTTGAAATTCTCTGAACCTTGCCAGGACCACCCGAACCACGTCTTCCATATCCACCTCTACCACGTGGATTAAGTAAACCTAATAATTTTTGGAACCAATTCTGTTCTTCAGGTTCTTCTGTTTCTGTAACTATATTTCTCCTATTCTGTTCTTGAGCTTGAGTTTCAGATTCTCTAATCAAATTAGTTGTAATTGTATCTCTAACACCAAATGCAGACGCAATTGGAGCACTAATTTCTCTGAGTTGATCACCAATACCAGCAGCTAAACTCCCCATGCCATCAAGAGATTTTTGTAGTAATGACATAGTAACAATACCTGTTGCTTTAATGGGAAGTTCCATAACCTTCCTAAGATCTTTTGTTTTTTCAGCAAGATCAGGAGTGTATTGTGGTTCTGCTGCCAATACTGTTTGAAATAAATTTTGTGTAAAAGGTTGTTCTTTTGGTGAAGATGCATTTACTGCTTTTGGCATAATACCTCTTTCAGCAACTTGAGGCATCATTGATTGTTGTGGTTTTGGTCTTACCTTACCATCAATTGCACTTGGTTCTCCTTGAGTATAATTATTATCAAGTGGAATGATTAATTCATCACCATGTAATTTTGCAAGATATCCACTATCAGGACCAGAAGCAATACCACCTCGCTCAAATCCAATACCCAAATCATTATATGGAATGGGATTACTTTGTTCACCAGCATCAGCATCAGAAATATCTCCTAGGAGATCCAGTTGCATAACATCATTTTTATCTTCACCAGGATCTAAAATTTCTCTAGTTCCAGAGAAATCAAGTTCTTGTTCTTGTTCTCTTTCTCTTGATTGAATTTGTTTTTCGTCTTTCTTTATATTAGCAAGATTATTTTGTTCTCTAAGAATGTCTATAATAGAGTCTAATTTAGTCTCAAGCATATCAGAATTATGCTCAAGTTGCTTAATAGTACCAAATATTCCTTCGTTAGTCTGAATGACTGCTGTTTGAGTATCGTCTAATTTTTCACTTAAAGTATTAAAATTATTATTAATTGCCTCTACTGCGGCAGTTAAAAGAACTCCAAGTTTTGGATCTTTTACCTTAACTGGTTTTTCACTAGTAGGTGAAGAGGTTGGTATAGGTTTATTAATAACTGGATTTTTTGCCCTAAACTTTTTTTCTTGTTCACTTGCAAGTTGCTGATATTCTGGTAGTCCTCTAAGGTGTGCAGGCACTCCCATCAAAGGATCTTGAGAACTTTGACCCCTTGCAAAATAATCTGGATAATTAAATCTATCTCCAAATTTCTTTTCTCTAAGAAATCTTGGAGTCATCCTATACTTTAATGCATCACCAAAAAATTCTCCTCTTGATAATTCTGGATCAATACCAAGTTTTTCTGCTTCTTTTTCAGCAGTTTCCCTCTCATCATTTGCATCTCCACGAGCATTTTGAAGAGTTTGATAAATTTTAAGAGCGATAGTGGTTGATAGGTCTCCACTGAATGTCCTTTGTATATTTGACATATTATACTCCTAATACCGCCATCTGGTAGTCTTTCAAAGGATTACTAATTTGATTATTACTACTTATAACAGAATTGTCGTGTTTAGCGACAACTGTTTTAGTAATAATAACTGTTTGAATAGCTACAGATTCTTCAGTATCGTTTAAAGCAGAACTAACTTTTTCCAATTCATCTAATACAGCGGAAGCTTTGGTGCCAAAATATGCAGCAGGATCATTTTTATATTTCTCCTTTAATTGATCATTTCTTCTGATATTTCTTAAAACCTCTTCATTTATAGTAGGAGCATTTCCAGATCCAAACTGTCTTTCTATATCATCTGGTTTTTCTAAATTTTTTGATTCAACAATACCAAATTCCGATTTTTTCCTTCTAGTACGTCCACCCAATTCTCTGATAGTAATTGCTCCATCATTATTGGTATCCAATGGAGCATTACTTTCGTATGCAGAGGATGGTGAAAGATATAATTGGAAATCAGCTGATTTATTTGCATATGCAGGAGCAAAAACTACAGCATATAAATGCCCTGCTGTGGCATTTTTAGGAACTCCCCAATAATCAAAATATTTTTCCACATATTTCATTTGCTCAGCTCTACTCATTTTCTTCAGTTCTGCTTGTGTTTTACCAACTATGGAAGCACTATCTTGACTAAACTGAATTAATCCAACATGTGATCCATTATCTGCTGCTGGATCAAATCTGGACTCTGATGCAAACACTGCCAACATATCTGCTGGATTTACATTATATTTTTTAGAAAGTCTTGCAACTTCTGATAAAAATGCTGTATCATCACCAATCATTCTTTTTGCATGACTAGTTAAGGTTACGCCAGCTAATCCTCCTCCACCTTTTTTATATGTTTTTCCATTTGGATAATTTAAAGTAGGAGATTGCCCTTCTATACCCTCAACATATCTAATTAAATCACTTGCATTTCTATACCAACCACCACCATTAGGTTCATAAAAATCTAAACTTGTATGCCATCCACTCATACCACCAGCGCCTGGCATTGCACTACCAGTAGCAGGATCCCAACCAACTTTTCCGAGATATTGTCCAGCATTAATAGTATCACCCTTAGATACTGCAACACCCTTTGGATCAAAGTGAGCATATAAAGATTCAAATTCTTGATTATTATTTAAGGGGTCCTTACTTTTAATAGTAACAGACATACCATATCCATCAGACCTTTTTTCAACCGAAACTACTTCACCAGGAAAAACAGCATAGTTATTACTATAATCATTAAAACTAAAATCTATTCCATGTTCACCACTTTTATCTGGTCCTTGTCCTGAAGACCTAAAAATAGTAACAGCATTATTTGGAAGGGATTTATATGATATTGGACCATCAGGAGAATACTCAGCATTAATTCCAGGCGTAGAAGGATCGTAATCATTTGGAGTTGGAACATTATTTGTATTATTATCAGTAGCAGAACTAATTGCTTTAGCAATTTTCTGCTCTCGCATAAGTTGTTGGAATTTATTTTTTGGTCTTGTAACTGATACTCGTGTTGCAGATTTAATAGTTCCTATATCAGATTCAAAAGGTATTCTTACAAAACTATATGGAACTCCTGTCTTATTAATTTCCGATTGTATTTCTCTACTAGTTCCCGTTGAATCCCCTAAAGATCTAGCGGAACTTACTAACATAGAGATTTGAGTATCCATGCCAGCAATCATAGAATTCAAAGAATTTTCTCTATCTTCGTTGGTAATCCTAGCCTCAGTACCATGCAAAACACCCATTCCTGGTTTTGTCAATCCAGAACCAGTCTCATATTGTTGGTCTGGCAATGTATTCAAAGGATCAAAACCTACATCTCTTGCAATATCAGCAGCAACAAAACCCCACCCAACAAAAGGAATAGCACTACCTAAACTGAGCATGGCACCCGTAAGATCACCCTGACTTGCTCTAAATCCTGCTTCTGCAATAGAAATAGTAGTTCCAATACCAGGAATAAACTTCAAAGATTTTGATGCCGTTTTTCCAACAAGTCTTTCAGCACCTTTATTGAGAGCTTTCTGACCAACTTCTGTACCTAGATTTTTTGTAAACTTATCAGTTGCTTTTTTAGCAGCTGCTTTTGATCCCTTTTTACCCATCTTTTTGGTAATATTTCTACCAGCAGCAGCGTCATCAGATACATTTCTGATAGCATCTTCAAGACTATCAGCACGAACACCAGGTTTAGGTGTTGGCAGTTTTGTCTTCGGGTGGTTATTCCAGAACTGCCTTTGGTTGGCACCCATCTCATCCCACGCTTCCTCATAGATTGCTCTTTGCTTGTCTAAAGAGATGCCTTGCTTCTGCCGTACGGCAGCACCTTTTTCCAGCATCTCTTGAAGATACACATCCTTACCACTTCTAGCGATGACTGTAGGTTTTCTTGTCGCAGTTGGAAGATCAGTTCTAAATCTTTGTCCTGAACCTGCAGAATCTTTTGCAGCATCAGCAGCTGCTCTGGGATACTTATCTGCTAATTCTTCCGCAATATCATTAATACTCCCTGTTCCATAATCAGTGAAACTTGAAAGAGTTGTTTTAACAGTTCTTTTGACTATTTTTTTATATCTTGTGTCAAAATCCCTCACAAGTGGATTAGACATTTTACCAAAAGGTCCTTTACCTTGAAATAATCCTTTAATAATTCTACTAATTTTAAGTTTTCTACCTAAAACGGCACCTACTATGTTTTTAGACCTTCTTTTTAAAAATTTCTTAATTAAATCACCAATAATATTAGTTAATAGATTAGATGAACCTCTTTTTTTAGATTTTGTAAATTCTTGTATCTTTTGTGTAGTAGATAAATCTTGCTTCTGTTCTAATTCTGCTTCGCGTCTTGCGACCTTCCCAGATTCTACTACTTCTTTCTGATAATCTCTCTGTGCTGAAAAAATATCAAGAATTGAATCAAATTTAGCACCTAAAAGTTCATTTTGATCATAAACTAATTTTTGTGTGTGTACGAGATTAGTGTTTAAAGATTTTACCTCGTTTGACAGTTCACTTACTGAATAGTTTATTACATTTAATTTATTTTCAATTCCTGCACCAAGTAACCTTGCAGTAAACTTTCTAACCTGCTCATCTTTTACCAGAACACTATCATCATCTTGATTTAATGCTTCTTGAGCTTTTCTTACAAAATCTGAAGGTTTACCACCAGAACTGGGAGGAGATTGATTAGGTTTATTTGTTGGTTTTGGTGTATCACTCTTAATTTCTTTTCTACCCAGTGCTTTATTAAAGATTTCTCCACCAAATTCAGTTTTTAAAGCACTTGTAAATAACGATCCTCCTTCTGCTTTTTCTAATCCTTCTGCTTCTCGTTCTTTTTTTGCTGTTTTTGCATTTTCAGCAGCATTCATCACCTTATTAGCAATGCCACCAGCGATGGCAGTTGTTAAACTTCCTGCAAATGTTTTTACGATTGATGCTGCCACTATCTGTTCTTAGCTGCTTCTTGTTTTTGTTTGACTTCTTCAAGGTATTGCATGAGGAAGGTTGTATAAACTTCCCTTTCCCAAGGCATCCAATTTTCAATCTCAGTCAAGCTATATTTATGGTACTGCATCAAAGCAAAATTCATTCTGTAATACCCTTCCAAATTATTTTGGAAGAGTGCTATGCGAAAAAACTCTGTAGACCCTCAATAGTAAATTCAGATTCAACTCCAGTATTAGGATTAGTAACAGTAAACTTGTGTTGAAGTTTAGGTGCAGTTGCATAAAACTTTTGAATTTTTTCAAATTGTTTTGTAGTTAAACCATCAACAAATTCACGAAACTCTTTCTTTGATGTAGTTGATGAATCATATACATCTTGACCTTGAAAAATTTGTTCAATAGAATCTGCAATAAATCCATAAACTTCTTCAGTTTGCATTTCTTTCTGCAAAAATTCCCTATCCACAAATTGTTTCATGCTAGGGTATTGCATAATAATACCAGCTTCTTCATCAAACATGATTTTTCTATCATGTCCCTCTGGTTTAAAAACTTCCACTTGATTGATATCAATTACATGATCAACCACTGTCTTATCATCATCCTGACAAGTTACAGACAAAGTAATTGTTTCTCCAATTGATGCTGCTCTAATTTTCAAAAACAAATATTCAAGGTCAAAACTAGGTAAAGTTTCAACTTTAATTCTAGAAGTTACACAATTTTTGATAAGATCCTTTACAGCAGATGTAATCTGTTTTTCGTCTTTAGATTCTAATGCTAATAATAATACTTTTTCTTCTTTTACAAGAAATGGACGATATCTAATCGTTTTTCCAGTAGAAGGTAATTCAAGTTCAAACGTAGGATACCCTAACTTCGGTAATGCCATAAAAATGATTTCAAGTCGTATATTTATATATAGCGACTTTTTCAGGCAAAAAATGTCAGGAAAAATTTTCCCACTTTTACAGAATCAAAAAATCAATTTTCGTACACTATATGGTGCCTTGTATAATAGAAGTTAACTGTAGCACGTGTAATTTGTGATGATCCATAAGAAAGTGGTACAGAATCAATACTATATGGATAACAATTTTCTAAAATATATGTCACTGACTTCCTTGAAGATGTAGTTGCAGTCTCTGCAGATAATATGCCATCAACAGAAATTTTAGTTTCTCCAAATGGTCTATTTGTGATTGGCATTTCAGTTTTTACAATCTTAAGTTTGCAAGTATAATCATCCATATATCTAAGACGATTGACCCTTTCCGTTGCCTTGTTCTGTATTAGATCTTCACTATAGATGTAATCATACCAAGCAGTAAGGAATTTTAAAGGAGTTGCTTCAGCATCTAGTTGAAAACCTAAACTCAAATCTGTAAATATTCTTGTGTGTGGATAAGATATTGGTCCTTCTCCCAAATATCTTCCTGTTATTTGAGCAACACCAGACTGTACATTAGGAAGTTGAGCTTCATCACATAGCATGTTCACAAAAGATTTATCAGTGTAAAATTTCGCAACGGGTGCTAATGTTTTGCCCGTGAAATCAAACTCAACTTCATATTGAGTGGTGAGGGACATTCCTCCCCTAGCACCAATGCTGGTCATGAATTCGTCTATTCTTGTTACTGACACTGCTAAATATAATTGTGGGATCTTATATATTTATGGCATACTCGGGACTGTATAGACCAGTCAACCCAAAAAAGTATCGCGGAAATCCTACACGTATTATCTATAGATCATTATGGGAACGTAAGTTCATGGTGTTCTGTGATAATAATCCCTCAATATTAGAGTGGGGTAGTGAAGAAGTAATTATTCCTTATCGTTGTCCTACTGATGGACGGGTGCATAGGTACTACCCTGATTTTTACATCAAAGTTCGCGAGAAGTCAGGAAAGTTAACAAAATATATTATTGAAGTAAAACCCAAGAAACAAACTAAACCACCACATGCAAAAGATAAAAGAACTGCTGCTTATAGAAGAGCTGTTCTGACGTTCGCTAAGAACCGTGCCAAATGGAACGCTGCTCAGGACTTCTGTGAAGATAGGCAGATGAATTTCTTAATCCTAACAGAAGATCACTTATTCTAGGTAAAGAGCAATGGCACAAGGATTTGCAACAATCCAGCGTAACCAACAAAAAAAGGACTCTGGATATACAACAATATTTGAAAAAATAAACACCTTAACTGAAGGTGAACCAAAATCATTCACATGGTACAAAAATGCAGTAATAAAAGCTGCTCAAAACTATAAAAAAGATCCGAAGAAAATAGTAAGACAAGAATTTATTGATAATCAGGGACAAGAAGAACAACCAGACGAGAATTTATTAAGACGATATGCAGTGTCTGGTCACATGTACATGTTTGAATACAAGGCAAAAACAAAATGGTTACCCTACTACGATGAATTTCCTCTGGTATACGTAATAAAAGCAACACCTCAAGAGTTTTATGGTGCCAATTTACATTACCTTACTCCTAAAAAACGTGTGATGATAGTTAAACGTTTACTGGAAGGTCGTATAGATATACCTAGAGCATGCGTACATAAATATTTAACTAATCACATTGATGGTTATTTACTTGATCTTGCTGCCGATGAATGGGACTCTGCTATTCTACTACCAATAGAAAATTTTGTTAGAAATGTAAAAGGTAGTGCTGGTAAATTTCCATACACTAAAGAACTTGTATGGGAAGAAACTGATGAAAAATACTATGAAAGAATTAAAGCAAGGAGAGTTATCCGTAGTTATGGTAAACGTAAAGACACAGAGATGGTAAAATAATGGCATTACCCGAAGAAGGATTTTTTCAACAATCTGATTATTTCCGTGGTGACGACGGGAAATACTATCTCTATGAAGAAAGGAACAATGGATTTACTGAGGTTAGAAATCAAAAACCATCAGGACGGTGGGTACGCGAGTTTCCTCCTAGTGCTATACCAGAAAATCTCCGTATAGATAAAAATCCTGATGCTATACAGAATAGGGAAGATAATTTTATCATTGGTACAGTATCTCCTGGAAAACTTCCAGATAGTGCTACTGGAAAGGGTGTAAAATATCCTAACAAAATGATTGAAAATGACAGTGACTATGTAATATTTCAATTCGCCAAATATTTACCACCTTTCGGTAGGATTGGACAAGGTGATGGAAATATGATGGACAAATATAATGCATCCATTTCCAATAAAAATTTCAAGTCAACACCTGTTACAGTTTCCAATAGAGATGGTGAGAATGCTACACAACAAATCAAATCAATAATCTTACCAATGCCTCAGGACTTGAGTACTGAACAGAAACAAGACTGGCAAAGTAAAAGTTTTACCCGTCTTGGTGCTGCTGCAGTTGCTGCAGTTGGTGGTGGAAGTTTTAATAAAGCAACAGATCTTGCTGGTAATCCAGGTGGAAATTTAAAGGCAATTAAAGATGCCATAACTACCACTGGATTAAATGCTATTCCAGGTGTTGGAGGTAACCTCACATTCAATGACATAACGGGATCAACTAGAGGTGTCATCTTAAACCCAAATGCAGAGTTATTATATAATGGTCCATCAATAAGAGAGATCGGTATGGTCTTTAAAATGGTGCCGATGAATCAAGATGAAACACATATAATCAAATCAATTTGTGATGCATTTAGAGCAGCATCACTCCCAACGTTTGGTGGAGAAGGTTCTATTGATATCAGTAAATTAAAAAATAAAGACACAGACACTTTGGCAGACTCTAACTTTATTAGAGTACCTTTACTTTGTAAATTCACTTTTATGAAAGGAGGTGATCCACATCCCTTCGTTGCACAATATAAACCATGTGGAATTGCTTCAGTTGAAGTCAACTACACACCAGATGGTACATATGCTACATATGAAAACGGTTCACCAGTAGCAACTGAAATTTCTCTTAAATTTGTAGAGACAAAACTCATATTCTCATCTGAAATTGCAGCAGGATTCTAATGTATTTTTCACTCATACCAGACATTAAATATGATGTAAAACCTGTCAGTTATCCATTTTCAGAATCTGACTATGTAACTGCAAAGAATTTCTTCAGGAGATATCAAGTAAATCCTGACATTTTTGACTACGCAGTATTTTATAACAAATATGCAGTAGAAGATGGTGAAAGGTTAGAACAGATTGCACAAAGAGCATATGGTCAACCTTATTATGATTGGATCATTGCGTTAACAAATAATATGATCAATCCTTTATTTGGGTTACCATTAAATTCGGATGCGCATCAACAACTTGTAGAAGAAAAGTATGGTGATGAAACTTACTCAGGTATTCATCATTATGAAACACTAGAAGTATTAACTGGTCAAACTATTGATGGTATAAAAGTAAAAGCACTAGATGCTGGTGTAATTGTTGACGAGAATTTCTACAACACACCCTTTACATATTGGAATGGATCATCTTACATTACTGTTGCAGGAAGTAATGTAAGTAAACCTATTAGCAATTATGAATATGAGGTTAGTCAAAATGAAAAGAAGAGAGAAATTTTTATATTAAAACGTGATTTCTTTGACAGGTTTGTAGAAGAATTCAAAACTAAGAATCTATATTCAGAATCTTCTGACTTCATTACCAAGAGACTAAAAAAGGTCGCAGTTTAGTGCGACCTTTTTGACCAAAATTTTGCCCGAATTTTTTTTGCAGTTTTATGGAATTCAATAATCGGATTTGGGACAGGCATCAGGATTCAATCTTATGAACTGATGGTTCCATCCATGTACATCAACTTCGTATGAATGATGTGCTCTAGTATGTACAAGTTGTATTAGTATTAAAAAACCCAGAATCATTAGATTGATCTGGGTTACTGGGTGTAATAATGCTCTTAAGTATTTCACCAAGTTTTATTGTGAGTGTTAACGTCACCTTCAATGTGGTTGTGATCTATCTCATCGATGTGAGCATGATCTACATTGATGTGGGAATCTTCAACAACCTTTACTCTATAAACAATCTTGGATTGCTTCTTTGCAAAGTGAAGATCCATTCTTTTCTTCAACCAATA
>MDTG01343515.1_pt1 | contig 16829 bp, 7 predicted proteins | sample 811421 | NCBI WGS metagenome assembly MDTG01 (sample SAMN05326645, study PRJNA326480) | marine metagenome | isolation source: seawater | place: Pacific Ocean: South East | collected 2011
GACGTCCTTTCATTTTTAATGCGTCATTTATATTTGACATAAAAACCTCTTAAGAGTTAATTGAATACGTATTAAGGGCAGACTTGTTAAGCAGGGCTCCGTCAGTGCTACCCACAAATAATTGTACATTAATTGATTCAGATACTGAAACACTATTTGCAATAGCACCTTGCCCAAAACTAACCGCATGGGCTTCTCCTACACTTGTAGAATCTGCTATGGTTGCAGGGCTGAAGGCATGAGCAAAACTTTCTGAAACTGTAGAGGTATCAGTTAAAGGTTTACTAACTGCAAATGGACCTAAGCTTTCTCCTACGGAAACCACATTATTTTTATTTACTCCGGATTCTGTAGCCAAATCATCACTTGCACTTGCAGTATCATCCAAACTATACGAATCACTAAAGGCCCTTACAAAAGTACGCACACTAGCAAAAGACTCCGCTACTGACACAGTGTCAGCGGGATTCTTACCAAAGTCTGGGGTATAAGTTTCACTGATTGTTGTGGTATCAGAAGCTGGTTTACCAAATGAACTCGCGTACGATTCTGCGACGTTCGCCGAATCTGACGGATTTTTACCGAAGTTAGAAACATAACTTTCTGCTACACTAAGTGTATCCGAAAACGCACGTTCAAAAATTAGTAGTGTCACAATACTTTCGGTTACACTAAAAGTGTCTGAAGCAAGTTTGCCTGTTTCTAAAGCAGCTACTTCTAGTATTGAGGTAGTATCTGCAGTTACAGTTTTGGCAATAGCATTAGCTAAAGACTCTGTAATAGTTACTGTTAAAGCTTTATCTTCTTGATATCCGGGAGCAAAGTACAAATCTTTAGAATCTGCATCAAGAACTATATCTACAGCAGAGAGATTAAGAAAATCTATACCATATTCTAAATTAACAAAATTAACTAAAGATTGTATGTTTTGAAATACCGTAACTGGCTCTAACGAGTCAGTGTCTACTATAGCGCGTAGGTTATTGCTTGATACTATTGCTCGAAGTGCCATTAATCAAAGTCATCACGCACTTGGAACTTAATTAAATCTTGTACAGTTTGGATCCCACTACCACTTGTAGTGTGTTCTATTTCGCCTTCAAAAGTACCAGCAGCTGTCCAAGTATCACTAGGAAAAGCTATACTCACTTCTCCAGCTGCAGCGCCTGTAATTGTACCGGTAATTGTTTTTAGTACAGTTGTAGTACCTACCTCACGAATCCTAAAACGTACAGTACTGCCAGATAAATTTACAGCAGCCCATGTTGTACTATCATCGGCATCCAGAGTTTTACCAGCAGCTGCGGTATTGCTGTCCTTTAATGTAAAATTTAAAGTAGGTAAAGTGTCACCTACTACTAATTTAATTGTTGATGAATAAGCCATAATCTACCTCATTATATATTAATCATAACCAAATGCACCGGCATATGGTACGTAATCCCAAATATTACCTCTACCCTCTATAACATCAATACCCCTTTCTATAGTAGGACCTAACCCTGGACTAAAGAAAGTACTTCCATACATTTCAGCTTCGAACATTGGAACTAATAAACCTGCTCTACCTAATAAACCTGCTCTATCAACTAAATCTAACATAAGTGTAGGAGTGGATTGATTGAAAGCTTTAAATTGTTCTGGATCCCCACCATTTACAATAAACTTAAATAACTCTCTTAAATGGAGCCCTATTGCTGCTAAAGGCAACATACCTGCAACTAATATCATAGGCGGTAGCAAAGCTCCTACATAGTTACCATACCTGTACTCTCTCTGCATATTTTTGTAAGTACCCCCAATATAATTTTTACCAAAAGAATAATAAAAAGGTTTTAACTGCGCGATTAAAGCAAAGAAAGGGTTATTCATCCACACTGTCCTTTGTGCTGATGTTGGTTTTAATACCATTTCTTTAATTAATTTTTGCATAGAGTTTCTAAACTGCCTAGCTTCTGAACTACCTTTTAACCTGTTTTCATAATCTGGAAAAGTTTTAGGGTCTCCTTTTTTTAAGAAATCTACCTCGGTCAAAGCTTTTTTAGCTACGTTAGGGGTTAAACCAATTACTGCTAGTCTTTCTATAGATTTAGCATCCCCCTGCAACGCTCTTTTAGTATCCATTTCAATTGCTTTATAAGATACAAAAGCCGCGTTTCTATATAAGAAACCCATAAGTTTAGTTACACCAATGCTCTTAAAGAAAAATTTAGACCACTCTTGAGTGGTGCTGGTAGCCCACGCCATGTCTCCTGCATAAACACTATTCTCTAGAGATTGAGAAATACCCATAGTCCCTAAAGCTAGTAAAAAGTTATCTACTTCTTCTTTATTTCTTAAGTTTTTACCAATGCCCTGAAAAGTTAGTAGTAATCCTTCAAAGTCTCCTCTTTGTATAGCTGGACCAGCTAACTCTGGTAAGCTAGAAAGACCACTAAAAGTAAGAAAAGTCATTTGGTTTAGTAACATAGCTCCTGATTGTGCTGATCTAAAGTAAGGCATGCTATTAATTTCCAAACCTATTTTTCCTGTAATCGCACCTACAGTATTACTAACTGCTATTGGATCTTTAACATTTGGATCTAACCATACGTAAGCAGTAGCAGCTTGCCACCCCCTAAGGAGATAGGGTGCTTCCGTAAAATCTTCTTTCTTTTTACCTTTTTTTCCCGTTTTTGAAATACGTTTTTTCTGTTCAGCTCTAGTTTCTTTTTCTGCTAAAAACTCTAAAAACGAAGCGTCGTCAACTACGTTACCAGAAGGTGTTTTAAATCTTTTTAAACCTACTAACTCTCTTGCCCTCAATATTTCTTCGTCTCTTAAAACTTTTTGTACTTTATTGTTATACATGTATTTTTTAACAATGTTACGAATACCTTGTATTTGAGAATCTAATATATCTGTAACCAACCCATATCTTACCAAGTCATAAGTAGATACGTTTTTAAAAAGTTGAGCTCTTTTTGGAGACATTCCGATAGCTAAACTAGCAACATAAGGAGATAGCTCTTCATCATCTTTTATTAAAGTATCGTTTTGTTCTCTGTTTTTAATAGCTTCTTCTACCGCCTTTACAGACTCTTCATAAGATACATCATTACCTTCAGCTTCATAAATTAATCGAGCCATAGTGTTGAATAAAACAGGTTTAACACTAATAGCTTCTATATCATAGTTTCTAGTTAAATCATGATTTTCCCTAACAGCTAAACCATTAAGTTCCATTTGTCTTTTTATTTTTTGCATTGTTTTAAATATGTGCAAACTTGACGCTGTTACACGTTTGGATTGTTCCCTACCTTTTTTATCTGCTTTAGGGCTTAAGTACTTAGGATTTTTTAATTGTTTTCTTAATTCTTTTTCCCCAAAAATTTTCATATCTGCAGAATATTGAATAAAGGCCTGCCTTAATCTAGGTCTATGTTTTGCACCTATCTCCGTGTCGTCTCCCCAAGTGCCCACGGGTATATCTAACATTGTTGCAAGAGGTTTAAATAAAGAATTAATAACCCTTTGGTACTCATCAACCTCTTCTTGTACAAACCCTAAACCAGTAGGCGATTGAGTTTCTCTATTTAACATATTTACGAAAGTATCATCTGCACCTTGAAAACGTAAATAGTCTGTACTAGAAGAAACTGTAAAACGCACCATGTCATTAAGTTTATCAATGGCTTCTTTTGCAGAACCCGGAGTGCCTACAACTTCATCATACTTATCTAACACATCATCAAGTTTCATATCTCTTGTAATAATTTTTTCTTTTACAAGTTTTTCTTTTATGCTCGTGTCGAATAAGTCCAGTTGTTCACGCACAGCAGCAGTAACAGTTCCACTGCCACGGTCTTTTTGTGTGCCTCTAAATTGTTCTTTGACTACAGCTACGAAATCTGTAAAAGTTTTTTGTTTAGGTCTATTAAGCCTAAGTCCCATACTTTTAGCAAAACTAACTCTCATAGTGCTTAGGGTAGTCTGGTATCTTTTAGTTAAATCTTTAATAAATTTGTCACTTTCTTTTCTTTTTGCTAGAGCTGTATTAAAAATATCACCCCCAGCAAGGTCTGCTATGTACTCTTCAAAACCCAACACAGAATCTTTCCACTGAGTCGGAGCAGTAGCTTCTTTACTAAGGTTTTGCCATTCTTTATAAATAGCTCTACCCTCTTTTGTTTCCTGTAGAGTTCTTTCGGTAACATATTCATTAAAGAAAGAATGCCCAAAACCATGCACTAATCCACCTGCAACAACCCCCTCCAGCTCACTTGTATCTGGAAGTAAATCCGCAGGAAGTCCAGCTTTTTGGAGGTCTTGTTTTATCAGGTTTTGATATCTACTAGGTCTCTTTAATACAATAACATCTACATTACCTCTGTTTATATATTTTTCTGGCGCTTGATAATTTTCTGCCCAAGTTAATAATTCAGTAACCTGTTTACCATCTCTGTTAACACTCGCCGGTTCTTTTGCTTCAAATAAAGCATTTTGGATAGCTCTATTCAATTCGGGGTCGCTAAATTTAATTAGCTTGTCATCGAACATGATAAATATTTTTCTTCTTTTTAAACCTAACTTGTCCCTTGCAATTTCAGATAGTCTTTTAATAGGGTCTACAATTCTTCCGGCTTTTGCTACGTCTAAGTTTAAATCTTGTCCTAATTGTTTATACATTAAATATAAGTCTCTAGGAGTAGCGAATATTTTATTAGTTTTTTGCTCTATTATTTCTTTTGCCCTTTTTTCTGCAAAAGTTAAATCAGATAACTTTTTACGTCTTAAACTTAAAAGTTGGTTAGCTACTAAAGTACCAGCATCTTCACCTCTTGGGACTTCTAAATCTTCAAAATCACGACTAACATCATCCTCAATATATATGCCATTTTTTACATCTAAATCTTGCACTCCATCAATAACCTCACCATTTATAACTTGTTGTCTGGAAAGAACTGTCTTTAAAGGTAAATCCGTTTTTACCATTCTTTTAGACCTAGCTAAGGCCGCTGCTTCCCCTTCAAGATCCTCCGCTATATTTAAAGGGTCAGAATCTGAACTAGTACCTATTTGATCACCAATATAAGTAGCATAAACAGAAGGATCTTTTATTTTTAAATTTGCTTCAATTATCATTGCGTCTAGTATTTCGTTCTCTTCTTCCAAACTAGGGTAGACAAATTTTTCTGGGGTTTCTAGGGCTTTTCTTTTAAATTCAGCTAATTCTTTTCCTTTTTTGCCTTGTAGATCTTTTACCTCTTTTAAAGCATCATGCAAAATCTGATCATACTTTGTTTCTTTTAAAAGATTTACATCCAGACCACTACCAGCAATCATTAACTTTTTAACCTTATTACTAGTAAGGAAGTTAATAATTTCATACTCAGAAGTAGGGTTTATTAATATTGGTTTACCATATCTTTCTGCAAGATTTTTTGTAAGTTGACTCCCAGGAGTAAAAAATCCTTTAGCATCAGCCTCAGCAAACATAACTATTGCATCAGAAGTTCTTGTTATAATTTCAGTACGTGCAGAATAGCTTTCTACGTTGCCCACAACTTTAGGATCCATCATCCCGGCAATAACTTTTGTCTTAGACTTTTGTTGGTCTAATTTATTTAAGGTTCGTTTATTTACAGCTTCAGCTAAAACATTCGCATGACTCATATTCGATGAGGCAGTAGCTTTACCTCCTGTGGAATATGCTAATTTTTTACCATCTAATTTACCTTGTTTTATTTGATCAAGTATCCATTGACGTCTTTCCGGTTCTAACTCTGGCATCTTGCCATTTAACCAATCTCTATAATTATTTACCGCTCTCGCTCTATTTTTTACTAAAATAGCTTTTGTGCCTTTTTTCTTTATATTCTCAAATAATTCCTTACTGAAAACAAAAGGGTTTCCATAATGCTCGTTAGGTTTTTTAGAGTTTCGTAATACATTTACCGCCCCTTTAGGTAGGATATTTTTCCCTTGTTTGTTTTTATTAAAAGGCACTACTGTAGTAACAGGTATTTTTGGAGGTGGTTCAGACATTGTTTTTTGAATAGCTTTTCTTATTGCAATTCTTTGTTGTCTTAATCTATCTAAACCTTTTACGGGTACTCCAGTAACGTCTACCGATCCCGGAACAGGCGGCCCTTCTTGTACAAGATTAGGGTCCTCTCCATAAATTACAGACATCAAACCTAAACTTTCGGTTTTTAGTGCCTTTTGTTTTCTACCAAATTGTTTCATTTGTGGAGCGAGACCCACTACGTTGTAACCTAGCTTTTGAGCTATATCAAACCCTACAAAATCAACACCTTCCTGTAGACCGGTGTAAATCTCTTCTAAAACTAAATCATTTTTTATATCTAAATTTTCAAGTAAAAACTTTTCATCATCAAAAGATTCCTTTGGTAATTTATACTTATCAAGATATATTGCCTTAATTCGATCCTCTACGGCTTCTATACTCCCATAGCCAAGTAAAGCACCTTCTTTTTCAGATTCATTTAACCCCTCTACTAAACCCTCTACTTCGCTCATTTTTACATCTGCTACATCCTCAGCATCTGGGTTCGCTAGCATTTTCTTTTTGTTTCTTATAGTAGAATGTAAATCTTCTTTTCTAAGTTTTTTTATAGTAACTTGCCCTGACTCATTTGTAGTGTAATAAAATGGAGTTTGCTGGCTCTCTTCCATAAGGTCTTGAGCACTTTGGTGTTGGTCTGTAGCTCTTTGGTTTTTAGGGTTATAGTAAATAGGTAAATTAAATAAACTATATTCATTTTCAAATATTCGATCTCTATCTTTCATAGAGGTAGCACTATAAGGTTTCTCTGACATGAAATAATCAGGTTTAATCGCTTTTTTAAAAACAGTAGGGTTAAACCTTATATATTTAGCAGGTACTCTACTTTTTTTGTCTACAAGAACTCTTGTTGTATATTTTGATGTTTTTACACCCTCAACAACTTCTCCGTCTTTTCCTTCTTTTATTGTTTGAGTCTCAATAACAGCGGTAGGTTTAAGGTGTCCTTGTAAAGCCTTGTCCTCTATTCGTTGTTCAAAATCTTTTACAACTATTTCTTGTATAGCGGTGTATTCCTTCTTTTTCTTATCATAAGTTCGATACTTAAATACAATGTCTCCGTTTTTACCATCCATATCTTGAAAACTTATTAGGTGACCATCAGACAATAAATGTCCAAAACCAGTAGCTAACTTAAAATTAAAATCTGCAGTTGACCTCTCTATCGAATCTAGTCTGCTTTCTATAATAGAGACTCCGGCACTGAGCACTTCATTCATAGCAAGAGCGTTATCGCTTGATTCGTTTTTCTTATTATAACTTCTGTAAAACCACCCATATTTTAAAGGCATTGAACCAGGTATATTTGTGTATTCATTTTTGTTTATATGTTCTGTTTCACTTAGATCCCTATTAATTTGCCTAGCATTACTAACTGCTTTTTGTACTGCTTTTCTAGCTGGCATTTGTTTGCCAGTCACACCGTCTATATATTTTGCACCATATAAACCTACTTCAGATTCTGGAGTTATTTTTTTAACTATAGATTGGTAATCATCTGAAATGTTTATATCTTTTAATTGGTTAAGGAACGCTTTTATTTCTCTAGCTTGCGGCCCGTATTTGCTATCTAAAGCCTCAAAAGAAACAACAATTTTTTGCCCTTGTACATTTGCAACGCTCCTTGCCGCTTCAATATAAGCAGGAATTTGAAGTGCATCAAAACCTTCGCCATTTTTTTTAATCTTCTTTGCCATCATTATATGAGTGGCTGTATCTTCGATTGTTCTTGTTGTTTTAGGGTTAAGTATAAAGTCACTTGCGGGCGCTTCCGCTGCAGAAGAGCCAACTATCTCATAGATAGAATTTGGGTCGGCCTCTTGTGTCTCTTTTAAAACTTCTAAAATAGTACCATTGGCCCTGTAAACCTCTGGGTCATATAAAGCAGATTTACTATCCTCCAAAATGCCACCTAACGTAGAGGTAATAGATTCCCCCTGCCTATACCCTAAGTCACTTAAAGCAACTCCCTGCTCTCCAAGCACATAGTTTTCAGCTACCATTTCTAAGGCTTCTAATCTTCTTCTAGAAAGAATGCTGTCATCAAAAAAATTATCAGCCCTCTCAACTAAATTCTCTTTGGCTATTCTCCCCTCTACAGCACCAGGGTTAACAATATTGTTTTTGTTTTCGCGACGTAATTTACTACGTGTTTCTCTAGCTTTATTTTGCCTATTTATTATGATATCTAAATCACGCTGTGCTAGTATGGCTTCGTTTTTTCTTATTAATTCTCTTATACTATCTTTAGTAGCATCTGATACTACAGCCCCAGAGGGTTCTAAAAGCATATGGTCTTCAATATCGCTGTATACTTCTTCCAAAAGTTCCATAAATGCTACAGGGTCACTATCTTTACCTAACACCTGTGTTCTCTTATCTTCAGGGATTGTGCCTAAAAGTTTCTCTTCTATAAAAGTTCTAGTTTTTCTAAACCTAGCATTTTTAGCAGTACTAAAACTACTTTGGTCTGTTGTAGGCGCTTCACGTAAAAACTCATCACGAAGCTGTATTAACTGTTCCCTTTGAAGTGTTAATTTTTTTATATGTTTCTTTTTGTTACTAATCGCTTGTAAATACAGCTCTAAAGATTCTACCGGTCTATCTACGTTTTTCTTCCAACTATCTATTATTAATTTACGTTTTGCCGATCCGTCTAATTTTGAATATTGTTCTGTTAGTTTATTTCGACTAAATTTACTATTCTTGGGATCTTTCAGAAAAACCTCGAGTGCTAAAGCGTTTGTTCTTTGTAAGGCTTTTGCAGTTTCAGAATCTTGTAAATTAGTAAATTCTTTTTCAGTTTTATCTATCCCTTGATTAAGAACTGTAAGTTGTTCATTAAAGTCTGCAACCCTATCGGAGTCTTCTGTATGCAGAAATACATCGTCAATTAGTAATTGTGCTCTTACGGTTGCAAACATCGCCTCAGCTCTTTGAAGCCTTACTTTATCTTGTGCTTTTCTATCTAAAAGTTTAAATTTTTCTAGGGGTAATGTTGAAAAAGCATATGCTCCTTTTTTACCTTGAACTATCTCATTATCACTTCTACCCATACCCAAAAGGTTAGAGGTTTCATAAGCTAAATCAGCATCTTGATCTTTAGCCAAGGGTCCTATTATGCTAGTACCATATTGCTCTGTAGTAGACTTAAGAGTATTGTTGACCTCATCTTCGTCAAGCCCGCCATCCAAAACCATATTTCTAGTAATAATTTCTTTATCATCTTTTTTATTAGCTGCTAAACGTTCATCAGCTACTTCTTCTGGGCTCTTGATAACAATCTTTAAATTTTTTCGAGTTTTTTTAGTACCTTCAAGATTAGCTTTTAACTCGCGCATTTTAGGCAAGTCATCATCTATAATTGCTTGTTCTATACCACTTAAAAGTTGTTGTTCATAACTGTCTAATGCATTTAATTGGTCTTCAATATTTTGCTCTGACATTGGGTACTGAATTGTGTACCCCTCTCCCATACCAGGAAGAGTTAGTTGTTCAGGTTGTGGACCTTTTGTAGGTGCGTTTTTAATTTTTTCTGGGCCCTTATATTGTTGTTCGGCTTTTTTAACTACTTTACGTAAATTACTAGTGCTTGTTGTTTGTTCCCAGACGACCTTATCGTCCTCTGTTAATTGCACTACTTGCTGTTGTCCACTTAAACCAGCTTCGTCTGTAGCTACAACATCTGTTTCAGCTTGTACTTCACCGTCTTCAGGTTCTACTTCTGGCTCAAACTGTAAAATTTGTGCCAACACATTTCTAATGTTTGCACCATCTGCTCTTTGACTTTGGTAAAACTCCCTTAGTTTTGGGTTAGGCGTTATTAAAATACCAAATCCGTCAGGGTCTATTGATATACCTAGTTTAGGAATATCTTGTTCTTTTCTGCCCTTTGTAGCAAAAGCCTCATTTAAAAACTCTCTAAATTTTTTAGCACTTAAACGAGCAGCCCCAGTTATTAAAGGATCGGTTGGACGTTCGCTTATGGCTGCATTTATTTCTTCTGCAGTGGGCTGCCTTAACCTTTCTCTAAGTGTTGGAGATGCCTCCGGAGTAGAGAAACGATATGTTAAATCATTAGCAGCTAACGCTTCTGTGGTAAGCCACACCGCCTCTCTTTCGTAGTCGGGGTCAACCATAGCATTTAACTGTGCTTGGATATCTTCTCTGGTTTCTGGCAATCCGCCAAGCTCCTCTAAATCTGCATATTTTTCAGCTTGTATTTTTGCCCACTCTTTATCTTCTCGTACTTGAGAAAGAAATTCCCTAGATTGTCTAAATATAGCAGCACTTGTTCCACCAATAAGACCACGTCCACCCCCTCCTACACCGCCATCAAAATAGGCTTGCATTCTTCTTAAATTAGCTTCTTGGCTTTGGTTATCAAAAGAAGGGTCAACTAGAGTTCTTTGACTCATTATTATTTCTTCCTGTAAACCCTCTGTAGCACTTTCTGCTGCAGTACTAGCAAGAGACATTTTAGCTACATCCCCCATTAGAGTTAAAGCACTTCTCTTTTCGTATCTTTTTAAAAATTCTTTTTCTATTCTGTCTAAACTATCCACGCCTTCAATACGGGCTTTTTGGTCTATAGCCAAAGCCTGCATATCCGACTCATTTAATTTATCGCCTCTTTGTAATCTTAGTTTGGCTTTATTAAGTCGAGTAGACTGTGTGGCCATTTTAAACATAGCACCAAAGAAAACTGACTCTGCTAGTACATCTAGAGCAGCAGCTGGAACTCCACTTAAAGTTGCCATTAGAGCCTCTGTTGGTCCTAACTCTAAACCAGCTTCTTGGTACTCCCTTAAAATTTCAGGAGCAATCATAGTTTCTGCAGCAGCAAAAGCACCTATGGCTCCACCAATTTTTGCTTCTCGTAAATACTTACGAGTAACATCCATAACTACTTTTTCTTCCGGTGTTAAATTTTCAACACCTTTGTTTTGTAGAGTTTTAAACCACATCTCTTCAAATGCGTTAGGTGTTTTAGCAGCTTTCTGCCAACCTTGCCCAGAAAAAGCGCCCATAGCCATGTCTGTATCTGGTATGAAATCTCTATCCGCGCGTATGCCCCCTACTTTTCTTACCGTAGAAGTATATAAATCTTTTAGAGCGGCTCTACCAGGTTGTGTAAAAGCGGTTCTAGCAGCAGTAGCAGTAAAACCAGTGGCTAAACCTTCTCCTATAGTTAAAGCTGCTGGGAATATAAGTTGTCCAGCTCCTCTAGCTACTTGTTTAAAAGCACCGTCTAAAGTAGGGTCATCTACGAAACCTTCAAAGGTGTCTAGTTCGGAAAGAGCTGCTTGAATATTTTTATCATGCATCTCCATTCGAGCAAGATCTTTTTCTGCACTTTCTTTATCCCCAACTAGTAAATTACCAATGGCAGAGATACCATCAAAAGATCCAGCTACTTGTTCAAAACCTGCGCGATACCCTTCGGCAAAATACTCTGCTGTACCATAGTTAAAAGTTCTTTCCGGAGGGTTGTACTCACTAATAGGTTCTCGCGCTTCCCTTACTAAAATGTCTGGTAGTTCTCGTTCCCTTCTTCGTGCGTCTCTAGCAAGATCCGTTCTTTCGGCAAGTAAAATTTGGCGTATTTTTTCTGACATACATTATCGGGGTCTGAATCTAACCTCTAAGTCGTCTGTAGCTTTGTCTTTTAACGTTTGCATAAATGTATCTGCTTTAAACCCAGATATTCTGCCAGCTAACTTGCTACTTAAGTCTTTCCAATCTTCATAATTAATAGGCCCACTAATATCTTGCCCGGTATTAGAGTCTACTAAAATGTAACCAGTCGGATTTACCCTTTGAGCCTCTTTTGTTGCCATACCTTCAATGGGATTGTCAAACCGATCAGCTCTACCGTCCTCACCATAAACAGCTACTAAATCTAATCCACCTAAGCCTTTTCGAAAAGGATCCACTCCTGAGCCAAGGCTTCTAATAAGTCCAAGTGCATTCCTAAGCGATTCACCCATGCTAGTGCTATTTTGAGCTGCCCAATATATACTCTTCTCGAATACTTGGTCTTCTAATTCGTTAAAGCCGTTTTTACCAACTGCATAAAAATTATATTGGTTGCCGTTTATGTCTTTTAATTTGTTTTTATATCCAAGTGTTCCTTTTGCCTCGCTTAATGCGTTTATACCACCTACCAATGCGTCTTCAATTGCATCTTCATCGCTATTGGGCCCGAGAAGTGCAAGAACACCCCTAGCCTTCTCACCCGAACCAGCCTTGTCTCCTCTTTCAAACATGGCATTGAAGCCTTTGTATTGGTTTTTCAAAAGATTATAGTTAGATGTACCCATTGATTTTTGTGCGTTTAAGGCAGCTTGGTATGCCTTAGTATCTAGCATGTAGCCGTTTTTTAATGACTCCATAAAATCAATTAGTTGTGCCCCAGTTAGTTGTTTATCCTGTGATAAAGATTGAAGTACCATGAATCCTTTTATCATAGCTTCTCCGCCGGCGTCTCTTTGATTTTTTCGTGAGCCATCCGCAACAAAAGTTCCATTTCGAGTAGTTGTTGTTCTTACACCATGTTTGGCAGCTTCTGGTTCAGTAAGTAATGCTATTTTTTCAGTTTTTGGGTCAAAGTTTTTTGCTACATAATCTTCTAATTTAATTTTTGTTTCAGTATTCATAGGTATGGATATAGAATTTCCTTGGTCATCTTTAAGTACACCAGAACTTAATTTACGCACAAGGAACTGAGCAGGAGGAACATTTTTAATAGGTTGTTCTGCATTAAAAGAATCTATCATGCTATTGAATTGTCTTAAAGAAACCGTTTTTTCAAGAGGTGATACTGAAAGTTTTTTCTCTCTTTCTTCGATACTATCTATAGTTGCGTTATATGACTTTTCGGCAGCTTTATAAAGATTACTTTGTTTATTACCAGAATATACTTGTAAAGAGTCTTCTAAATCTCGTAAATTCTCCCTAAGACGTCTTAGTTTTGGATCAGTTTCTAGTTTTCTTTCTGTGCTAGCTTTCTGTCTTTCCATACGTCTAGTAAGGACATCAGTAGTTGGTTCTAAGACTCTTTCATCAAAATTAGCTATATCTCTATTAACTTTTTCTATTTCTTTTTCTGTATTTCGTATTAATCTATCCCTTCTGCCATCCGCATTATCTTTAGAAAAATTGTCTAACCTTCTCTCAAGTTTTAATTTTCGCCTTTGTAAACCTACTAACCTATTTCTAGCACGTATTAAATCACGTTCCAACCCACCTGTAGTTTTTTCTCCTGTAACCGGTCCTCTAACTATTTGTGTTATAGGGTTAACTTCTGCTACATTAGAACGAACATAATTTTGAATACTTTCATCATCTAAATTAATTAACTCTTCACCAGTTAGCCCAGCTAAAGTTTCTTTTGGTTGATTAAGAGTTTCTGCTAACTCACTTATAAATTTTTGGGACTCTGCCAGATCTCTAGAGTAAGTTTGAATATTACCCTTCTCATCTTCTGCTTGTTTACCTATATTTGTTCCATGTATATCTTGACCATCTTGTAGGGTTATTTCTTCTGCTATGTTTTGCCCTTTAAAGAATTGAAAAGTATTGGATTTCATCATTGTAGAACCACCACCATTAAGACGTGCGTTTTCTATATAGGTGTTCGCTTGGTGGTCTTCAAAGGCCTGGCCTAATTGTTTTTCTGTTATTAAAAGTTGCCCTGGTTCTTCCTCATTCTCTTTTCCATAAGATCTAGAAAGAGAGTTGTAGTTAACTCCTAGCCCACCCCCTTCTTGAGCATCTACCTCTGCGAGTTCTACAGCATACAAAATTTCTCCATTAAGTCTTTGGTCTGTAGGTGTAAGACTTTTTAAAAAGGTTCTATTGTTTGTAATAGCTTGTATAAGACCAGTATCTGCAAGAATTTTTTTACCTACATCACTATTCACTAGTTCTGGAAAGGTTGCTCCTGAGTTAGCAAACTCTGGTTGGGTTCTTTTTAAAACTTCGGAAAAGCTCATTATTAGAGGATTATCGTTTGGGTTCTCAGTTGCAAACGAATTAGATGGATCCTCACTTATCAAAGTATTGTGTAATTTCTCATGATTACCAGCATAGTAGCCTACATTTTGTTTGTATAAACCTTGAGACAGGGTAAGAGCCTGCTGCGCTTGGCGAGTAGTGTTGTACACCGCCTGATCATATATATCAAAAAAAGTCTTAGCCATATCTATATCATACTAAATAGACTTCCTATGAAGCCATATTTTTGTGCTTTTGAGCTAGCTTGGGCTTGCCTGAAAGCATTATCTCTTGACCCTTGCATTGATGCAGCACTCCCTAATGCACCTAATCCCATTTGTTGTACGCTGCTACCAGCGTTTACTAAAACATTTAATAATTGTTTATTACTAGAATCTTGGTCTAGTCTTGCATTATTAACTGCATCAGTAACCGCTACTGTTCTTGCAAGCGATTGTGCTGTATTTCTAGCTTGTCGAGTAGCTCCCGTTTCTTGAAAACCATATCTACTAACATTACGCCTAGCTATACCTTCTACTTTAGTAGCTTGCCTAGCTACATCTAAAGGGGCTTGAGCTACAAGCTCATCTTCTCCTTCTCTTATCTGTTTAATCAAAGCTTCCTCAAACGGTCTAATATTAGCTCTTTTAAACTCACCTTGCCTTTTAGCTATATCAGCGAATGTTTGAGCAGGGTCTGTAACCTCCGCTAACTCTCCAGCAGCTCTCGGAGAATAATCTACATTACCAAAATTAGGGGGTGGCGTAGGGTTATTTGTTTCGGGATCTATCATTTGTCCTTCGGGAGTTCTAGCTAAACCAGTGTCTACTATTGCTGGAGACGAAACCTGTTGTGATTGTGCAATAGGGTCCAACATTGTTGTTTGTTGAGCCGCTGCAATATTTTTTGTTAAGGTCGCTTCTTCTAGGTCTTTTCGAAACTGTGTATTATTAAGTTGAATACTCATTCCACTAAAATCAAAAGGAATATTATATGGGTTCTGCATTAAAACACCCATTGTTTTACCTATTTCAGTCCAAGCATCCATAATTAAACTCTACCCAAACCTTATCCTGTCGGCGTAAGAACCAAAGCCTCTTGTCCCGTCTTTTTCACCAAAAAACGTTGTAGGACCAAAAAGACTCCCTTTGCTTACATTAATTCCTCCACCCTGACCAGGAGTAAAATTATAATTACCAAATCCTAAAGTGTCGTCACCTGTTATAGCTCTAGCTGCATTACGTTTTCCAAGCATACTTATTCCAAATGTCCCAGCAGCTTTTGCCCCTTCAAACACCATCTTATTTCTAGCTAAACGTTCTGACTGTATTGCCTTAGCATCTGACAAAGTTCCCAGATTATCAATTTTTGCCGCTGTAGTAAGTGCATTAGTAGCATTTCCAGAAAAACCATAAGCATTAGCTAATGCGGTTTGTTTTTCTTGTATTCCCGCATTTAAAGCATCTGAGTTTGCTTTAATTGTTTCTTTTGCAGAAACGATAGTTTGCATTGTAGTATCTGCAAAGCTTCTCGCTAACTGCAGATTAATATCGTTTTGTAAAGTTTGTGCTATATCAGCGCTTCTAAAACCTCTTACTGTAGAAGCACGGTTAGTTTTACTAACCTCTTGTATTTGTCTAACTAACAAATCTTGCATACCAGAATTTTGAAAAAAATCTAGATCATTTTTACCTTCTGCGGCCAGTCTCTTTTCATCTGGCCCCGGTGCATATTCTGATGCTTTTGGTCCACTTACCATTTTTACCTACCTTTTTTATAAACTGTTGTTACTGCTTTAAATCCATGCTTGTTAGCCACTCTGCTCCATCCAGGGCGGTCGGAATGAAACTCCATTCCTACTATGTCGGTGTTTTGTATTAGATACTCTAAAAACTCCACACCTGCACCTATTATATTATATTTAGGTCGGCTGTACCCTACCCAAATATGTAATGTTTTTTCTCCTACAGCATCTCTTAAAATCGATACTACAACAAAGCCAGCATAATAATTATCTTTAAATGCTACGTAAAGATGTGTATTACCACTTCTTACGGCTGCGTATATATCAGCAGGAATCCAATCCGCTGTCGCTTTTTGAGTTACCCTTACTAAATCTGGCTCTATATTACTATAAACAAACTTTAGTTCCTCTTGAGGAACATGTTTGAAAGTCACACCATCAGTTGTCCAACTCTTTTCCGTATCGTCCATACCTCTTCCTTGGGGATAAACCAGCACTTTTATATTTTACTGTTCTTTTAACACCTATGTTGCCTCCTCTACCTCTTAACTCTGCATCAGACGCTTCAGCTTGAAACAGGTTAAAATAATCAGCAGCCGCCATAGGATTAGTCCACTCTTTACCAGGTATTCTTAACAACCTGTAAATAGCACCATAAATAATCCCGTCGCGATAAGTGTTACTAAATTCTGTATCTATATTGTTAGTAGTTCTTGTTGGTTTTAAAGCTACATTCACCAATAACCCATCAACAGTTTTTGCATTTGGTACTGGTACTAACCAAAAAGTATTAGCTGTTTTCTGCAAATATACTGTAGGTATACCTGATTTATCTCTCCAATCAGGATAATTTAATTCTAAACTTCTTGGGCTTATAGGATCTAAGTCATTGCCATCAAAAGTAGCCCATTGTATTTGGTGTACATCTGTACCACTTGGTTGATCAAACTCATACTCATGAACTCCCGATATAGTAGTTATTGGGTCTAGGTCATGAGTATAAGCTCTGCTTTTTTCACA
>MDTG01361338.1_pt1 | contig 16829 bp, 12 predicted proteins | sample 811421 | NCBI WGS metagenome assembly MDTG01 (sample SAMN05326645, study PRJNA326480) | marine metagenome | isolation source: seawater | place: Pacific Ocean: South East | collected 2011
GACTATTCTTTTCATTAGTATCTACCTCACTAGTAGTATCAGATAAATTAGAAACAAATGATTATGCATTTTTTTTTAAACATTTATCTTTTGTTTTTGTTGGATTAATTATTATTTTCATACTATCTTCAATTGACGGGGATAAACTTTTGACAATTTCTCCAGTAATTTTTTTATTATCATTTGCGTCATTATTATTAGTTCCTATTATTGGTGTTGAAGTAAATAGCGCTCAAAGATGGATAGATCTTTATTTTTTGCCTAGATTTCAACCCATAGAACTAGTTAAGCCATTTTTAATTATATTGATTAGTTTAATTTTAAGTAATGAAAAATATGATAATCTCTATTTTAAATACCTACTTTCCTTTTTGATTACTTTTGTAATCGCCCTTTTATTAGTTATTCAGCCGGATATTGGTCAAACTTTATTAGTCTTTTTTATTTGGTCAGTTTTAATTTTTATATCAGGAATAAGTATAATTTTTTTAACTACTTCATCTTTAATTTTATCTGCAATACTTTACTGTTCTATAAAATTTATTCCAAAATTTGAGTATATTAAAAATAGAATATTCTCCTTTTTTAATAGTGAAACAGGCACACATAATGCTCAATCAGAAAAAGCAATTGAATCAATTACGAGCGGCGGATTCTTTGGAAAAGGGATTGGAGAAGGAACTTTAAAAAATAGAGTACCAGAGGCACACACAGATTATATAATTTCAATAATTGCAGAAGAGTTTGGTGTAATTGCTATAATCTTAATCTTGTCATTATTCTTAATATTTATTTATTCTGTTTTTAAAAAAGTTTATTTAGAGAGTGAGGAAAGAGCCAAGTTAATCTTAGTAGGATGTATAAGTCTTGTTCTGGTACAATCAATGATTCACATAGGCGTTAATATAAGGTTATTTCCAACTACAGGAATGACGCTTCCTTTTATAAGTTATGGAGGTTCATCAATAGTAAGTATTTCTATTTTATCTGGTATAATTTTAAATTTAACAAAAAGAAAAATTAATTGATATGAAAAAAAATTTTTTAATTTCTAGTGGTGGGTCGGGAGGTCATATTGTACCAGCAATGATCTTTTATGATCACTTATCAGAAGATGCAAATTTAATTATATCTACTGACAAAAGAGGACTAAAGTATATAGACAAAAATATTTATAAATTTAAGATCATTAATACACCAAAATTAAATAATATTTTTTTATTTCCAATTAATTTTTTTGTTATTTTGTTCTTGGTATTAAAATCTTTGTTTTTTTTAAAGAGCAATAAGATAGAAAAAGTATTTTCCACTGGTGGATATATGTCTTTACCCGTACTTTTAGCAGCTAGATTACTTAGACTTAAAATTTTTTTGATTGAACCTAATCAAGTGATAGGACGAGCCAACAAATTTTTTATAAGTTTTTGTAACAAGATTTTTTGCTATACTAAAAAGATTAAAAATTTTCCCAATAATTTTAAAGATAAGATTGAAATAATTAGCCCTTTAATAAAAAAAAAAACATATGATATAGAATCAATTGATAATCAAAATGTTAAATCTAATATATTGATTATTGGTGGAAGTCAGGGTGCAAATATTTTTGATAAGAATCTAAAAAATTTAATAGTTAATTTTGCAAAAAAAAAATCAATAAAAGTGATACAGCAAACAAATGAAAGAAATATTTCTGACTTAAGCGATTTTTATTCAAAAAATAATGTAGATAATCAAATATTTAGTTTTGATAAAAATCTATCTGATATTATCTCAAAAGCTGACTTATGTATTACAAGAGCAGGAGCCTCTACTTTGGCTGAACTATCATATTTTAATATTCCTTTTGTTGCAGTTCCATTACCAAATTCTAGAGACAATCATCAATTAGAAAATGCAATTTACTACAAAAATAATGATTGTTGCTGGATAATTGATCAAAGTATTTTTGAAGAAAAAATTGAGGATCTTTTAAATAGTATTTTTAACAATAAAATAGAATATCTAAAAAAAAAAGAAAATTTAAAAAAATTAAATTATCAAAATAACTGGATTAGTGTTAATCAAAAAATATTAAGTATTATTAATGAAAATTAAAATAGCTAAAAAAGAAGTTATCCATTTCATTGGTATCGGTGGAATAGGAATGAGTGGATTATCATTGATAATGAAAGGAAAGGGTTTCAGAGTTCAAGGAAGTGATCTATCTTTAAATAAAAATATTGAAAGACTAAAAAAAGAAAAAATTAAGATATTTGTTGGACAAAAAAAACAAAACCTTAAAAAGGCAACAATAGTTGTAATTTCTTCTGCTATCAAAAAAAATAACCCAGAGATGATTGAGGCTAAAAGAAAAAAATTAACAATTATCACTAGAGGTAAGATGCTTGCTCATATTGTTTCTCTGATGAAGAATATTGTAGTAGTAGGTTCTCATGGCAAAACAACAACAACTTCATTACTGACTTCAATTTTTCAAAAAACAAAATTAGATCCAACGATAATTAATGGTGGAGTGATTAATTCAATTAAAAACACTGCTAGGTTAGGCAATAGTGATTGGTCAATACTTGAGGCAGATGAATCTGATGGAAGTTTTGTACATATTACTCCAACTTATTCTATCATAACTAATATAGACAGAGAACATATGGATTTTTACAAATCCTTAGAGGATTTAAAAGATTACTTTAAACAATTCATAGAAAAAGTTCCTTCATTTGGTAAATCATTTATTTGTTTAGATGATAAGATTAATAAACAACTTTTAAAAGAGTTGAAAAACCAAAATTTATTTACATATGGAATAAATTCTAAGTCAAATTTTTATATTAAAAATATTTATCAGAGTAAAAAGTTTAGTAAATATGATTTATTAGTAAATGTTCCAAATAAAAAAAAGATCTTAATAAAAAATATAAGAATACCATTACTTGGAGTTCATAATATAAGAAATTCAGTTGCTGCTACAGCAATTGCATTGACTGTTGGAATATCTATTTCTGAAATCAAAATGGGTCTATTGAATTTTAAAGGGGTTCAAAGAAGATTCAATAAAATTTTCACTTATAAAGGTATAGACTTTTATGATGATTATGCTCATCACCCAACAGAAATAAAGAATGTGTTAGAAGGGGTTAATAAAGTTTTTAAAGATCACGATAAAGTTTGTATATTTCAACCTCATCGGATTTCGAGACTCAAAGATTTGAGAAAAGAATTTTCTTACGCTTTTATGGAGGCAGATATTGTTATTTTATGTCCAGTATACTCGGCAGGTGAAAAAATTAAACTTGGATTTAATTATTTAAATTTTGCTAAAGAAATAATTAAAAATTCTAGGGTAAAATTATTTATGGTTAAAGATAATATTCAATTAGCACAATTCATTAAAAAAAATATCTATGGAAAAAAAATTGTAATTGGAATGGGTGCTGGATCTATCTCTAATTGGATGAAAAAACTTCCAGAATTAATATAATGCAAATAAAAGAATTAAAAAAAATATTAAACGAATTTGGTGATAATGTTCAATTTGAACAAGATCTTAAGAAAAAGAATTGGTTCAATATCGGTGGAAAATCGAAAGTTTTTTACAAAGCCAATAATTTAAAAGAATTAGTAGATTTTTTAAAAAAAATAAAAGATAAAGAAAAAATATTTGTGTTAGGTGCAGGATCAAATACTTTAATTAAGGATGGATTAATTAATACTGCAGTAATTAAACTAAGTAAAAACTTTAATAATATTTCTTTACTAGGTGAAGATATAATCATTGCTGGAAGTGCAGTTTTAGATAAAACATTGTCTGAATATGCTATGAAGAATAATCTTAGTGGGTTCGAGTTTTTATCATGCATTCCTGGTACGATAGGTGGCGGTATTAGAATGAATGCAGGATGTTTTGGAAGAGAATTTAAGGATATTTTATTATCTATTCAAGCCATTGATAAGTTGGGAAATGTAATAACAATTCCTAGTAAAAATATTAAGTTTGAATATAGAGGTAATGATTTACCCGAAGATTTAATTTTTTTAAGTGCCTCATTTAAGGGTATTAAAAAAACAAATTCAGATATAGTTAATGAAATGATCAAACTGAAAACTGAAAAAGAAAAAAATCAACCACTAAAAATTAAAACCAGTGGAAGCACTTTTAAAAATCCCATATTACAAACTAACATAAAAGTTTGGGAGCTTATAAAAAAGTCTGTCCCTCTAGACAAAAGTTTTGGAGATGCGTGTATTTCAGAAAAGCATTGCAATTTTTTTGTTAATAAAGGAAATGCAAAATTTGAAGATATGAATAAATTAATTGATTTTGTTGCTAAAAGTGTCAAGGAAAAGACAGGTATTAATCTAGAAAAAGAAATAAAAATTTTAAAATAATTGAAAAAGAAAATATTAATAATTTCAGGTGGTATATCAAAAGAAAGGGCTATTAGTCTCAATTCAGGCAAAGAAGTAGCAAAAGAACTAATTAATAATAAATATAAAGTAAAAATTACTGAACCGAATTTTAAATTATTTGAAGTAGTAAAATCATTTAAACCAAAAATCATATTTAATGCTTTACATGGTCAATTTGGAGAAGATGGATATATTCAATCAATATTGGATACCTTTGGCATACCTTATACCCACTCAGGAGCAGTTTCTTCGGCAATTGCTATGGATAAGGAACTATCTAAAAAAATTTTTATCCAAAACAATATTCTTACACCTAAGTACTTTTTGTATTCCTTTAATAAATCAAATCATGACTTAATTAGATTAATTAAGAAAAAGTTAAATTTTCCAGTCGTAATTAAACCTTTGAATGAAGGATCAAGTGTTAATGTTTTTATTTGCAATAAATCCAATATTATTAAAAACTTAAAAAGTTTAAAAAATTACAAAAAAATAATTATAGAAAAATTTATTCCTGGAAGAGAAATTCAAGCAGCAATAATTGGTACAAAAAAACTTGGTGCAATTGAATTAAAACCTAAAAGAAAATTTTATGATTATAAAGCTAAATACAGTTCTAAAGCAAAGACACAACATATTATTCCTGTAGATTTATCAAAAAAAAATTACAACAAAATAATGAGTATAAGTTTAAAAGCTCATAAATTGATTGGATGTAAAGGTATTACCCGTTCAGATTTTAAATTCCATAGGGGGAAATTTTATCTTTTAGAAATAAATACTCAACCAGGCATGACTAGTCTGTCTTTAGTACCTGAAATAGCTGCTTATAGAGGTATTACTTTTATTAAACTATTAGAAAATATTTTAAAAGATGCTACTTCAAATAAATAAAAAGATATTACTTTATATTTCTATTTTTTTGATAATTGGAACGGTTAATAATAAAAATTTAAATAATCTTCAATTTCCAAAAATTAAACAAATAAATGTTTCTGGTCTGAGTAATGAAAAAAATCTCAAAATATTAGAAAGCTTAGAACCTATTAAAGTTTACAATCTATTTTTTTTAGACAGATTTAGGATAGATGAATTAATAAGATCAAATAATTATATTGAAGAATTAACTGTCTTTAAAAAATATCCATCCTCATTGAATATAATGCTTAAAGAAACGAGTCTTTTAGCTTACGTAAATAAAGATGGAAAAAATTTATATCTTGGATCAAATGGAAATTTGATAGACTCATTAAATAAAGTTGAAGAGGCACCATTCATTTTTGGAGATTTTAAAATTAAAGAGTTTTTTATATTAAAAAAAATTATTGATAAATCAAATTTTCAATATAATGAAATAAAAAATTTATTTTTTTTCCCCTCAAACAGGTGGGATATAGAAACGTATTCAGGAGTTATCATAAAATTGCCTAAAGATGAATTAGAGAAAAGTTTAAAATTATCTCTACAAATTTTAAAAGATATGAATAAAAAAAAGATTGTGATTATTGATTTAAGACAAAAGAATCAGGTTATTATAAATGAATGATAAAATAAATTTTGAAACTTATCTATATTTGGGTAAATCAAAATTAGCTCTTTGCATTTTTGAAATTGATAAAAAAAAAAGAATTTATGAAAAAGAGATATTTTTAAAAAATGATTACAATAATCTAAAATTTGATGAACTGAAAAAATTTTTAGATGAAAATATATTTAAGGTAGAAAAAAATTTCAATTGTTTTATTAAGAGTGTCAATATAGTCTTAGAGGTGATTGATTTTTTTTCTGTAAATATTTCAATTAAAAATGATAACCATGCAAATGGTATCTCTAAAGAAAGTTTAATTTATTCTTTAAATGATGCAAAAAATCAGTGTAAAAAAACCTTAGAAGGAAAAAAGATAATTCATATGATTATAGATAATTATCACATTAATAATAAAAATTTTTCTTCATTTCCTGAAAATACAATTTGTGAGAGTTTTGCTGTAGATATAAGATTTATATGTCTTCCTCATGACGTAATTAGTAAAATTGAAAGTTTACTTAAAAACTATCAAATTTCGTTAGGTGAAATAGCAAGTTTTAGTTATATCCAAAGTTACTTTAAAGAGGCTAATAAAGATCTTTTTGAAAAAGTGAAGGATATTTTTGGTGGTTGTAACGAAAATGAGATTAAATTTCATAATAAAATTGTACAAAATCAGGGTTTTTTTGAGAAATTCTTCAATTTTTTTAGTTAAAGTTGTATTTTCCAGTAACATTTGTTGTTTTTAATTTTGCAGAGATAAATATTAATAAACTCAAGATGGCTTCTTTAAATCAAAAAACTGTTAAAAACATAATTAGCTTTAGTGGGACCGGTCTCCATAGTGGTAAATTAGTAAAATTAGATATAAAGCCGTCAGCCCCAAATACTGGAATAATTTTTAAGAGAGTAGATATTTCAAAAGAAAATTTGGTTTTTCCAAATTTTCAGAATGTGACTAATACTTCTTTAAATACAACCATATCAAATGAGTACGGTGTCAAGGTGTCTACAATTGAACACTTAATGGGTGCATTAATTGGTTTAGGAATTGATAATGCTTTAATTGAAATAGATAATGAAGAAGTACCAATTTTAGATGGTTCAGCGAAAGATTTTGTGCAAAAAATAATATCTATTGGTTTTAAAATAAGTTCTGAGCCTATCAAAATAATTAAGATAAATCGAAAAGTAGAATTCACTGAAGGAGAAAGAAGAATTTCTATTGAGCCATCAAAACTAAGTTTAGATATAGACTTTGAATTGAAATATAAAAATCAATTAATAGGGAACCAAAGAAATAAGATCAACTTATACGAAGACGACATGAATGATATATTTAACTCAAGAACCTTTTGTTTATATGAAGATATTGAAAAAATTAAAAAAAATGGTTTAGCAAAAGGTGGAAGTTTAGATAATGCAATAGTTGTTAAGAATGAAAAAATATTAAATAAAGACCAGCTTAGAAACAATAAGGAATTTGTTAATCATAAAATTTTAGACTGTTTGGGGGATCTTTATACTTCTGGTTATAGAATGGTTGCGAGTGTAGTATGTTCTCAGGGAGGGCATTATCTTACTAATCAGTTGCTAAGAAAAGTATTTAAAAGTAAAGAAAATTTTTCTATTATTGAAATTCAAGAGAGAAATTTACCCCATACTATAATAAATAGAAGTTTATTGAAATCTATAGCTTAAATTAAGTAGATTTTTGTAATCATGTATTTTATCTATATGAATATATTAGATGAAATTTAAATATACTTTAATTATAATAATTATTTTTCTTTGTTCTTGTTCAGAACAAAAAAAAGAAATTTCTCTAATAAAAGAAACTAATCAAAATGAAGAAATGGTAGTTACATATAAAGATGCATATATAGCTTTAGAGGATAGTGATTATTATTATGCAGCAAAAAAATTTTTAGAAGCGGAGCTTTTATATCCTCAATCTACTTGGGCTGCTAAATCAGCATTAATGGCATCTTACTCATATTATTTGCAAAATTATTACATCGAAGCATTATCGAACTTGGAAAGATATTTAAAAACATATCCAACTGATAAAAATTTAGCTTATGGACATTATCTAATAGCAATGTGCTATTATGAGACCATTGAAGATGAAAAAAGAGATACAGCACCAATAATTTCAGCAAAAGAAAAATTTGAATTTATAATAAAGAATTACCCAAATACTGATTTTGCATTAGATTCAAATTTTAAGCTTGCTTTTATAATGGATATTTTGGCATCTAAACAAATGTATTTAGGTAGACACTATATAAAAAAGGAAAAATGGATTCCAGCGATTAATAGATTTCAAATTGTAGTCAAAGAATACGACCAAACAATATTTGTTGAGGAAGCAATACACAGACTAGTTGAGATTAATTATAAATTAGGTTTACTAGAGGAGTCCCATAAATATGCTAAATTATTAGGCTATAATTATCTTTCAGGTGAATGGTATAAAAAATCCTATAAAATTTTTAACCAAAACTATTCTTACAAAAAAGAAATTGTAGGAAAAAAAAAGAAAGGTGTAATTAAAAAATTTAAAAAACTTTTTGATTGATATGAATAAAGATTTAATCAAAAAAAAATATGAAGAAAAAATTCAATTATATCAATATCATAATAAAAAGTATTATAGTGAGGATACAACAGAGGTGTCAGACTCTAGTTTTGATAAACTTAAAAAAGAAATTATCAATTTAGAAAAAAAGTATTCTTTCTTAAAAAGCAAATATTCACCTCAAAAAAATGTTGGTTACAAACCTTCAAAAAATTTTAAAAAGGTTTATCACAGGGCCCCAATGTTGTCTTTATCTAATGCTTTTACAGAAGAGGATCTGATTAATTTTGAAAAAAAGATTTTAAATTATTTAAATAAAAAGAGAGAATTTATTTTAGAATATAGTGCAGAACCTAAAATTGATGGAATATCTGCTTCTTTAATTTATAAGGGAGGAAAATTTATCAGAGGATTATCTAGAGGAGATGGAAATCAAGGGGAAGATATAACAGAAAATTTAAAGACTATAGATGACATACCTAAACTTATAAATAAAAAAGATTTTCCAAATGAAATAGATATTAGGGGTGAAGTTTTTATTGGAAATAATGATTTTAAAAGATTAGCGAATAAATTCGCAAATCCAAGAAATGCAGCTTCTGGTTCACTCAGACAAAAAAATCCAGCTGAAACAAACAAAATACCACTAAAATTTATTGCCTATACTTATGGTTATGAAAAAAATTTATCAGTTATTTCCCAAGGAGATTTTTTGAAAAAATTATATGATTGGGGTTTTAAGATAAATCCTTTAAATAAGATTATTATAGGTACAAAAAATTTAATGGTAAATTACAATCTAATAGAAAAGAAAAGAAGTAAAATAGATTTTGATATAGATGGTATTGTTTATAAGATAAATGATTTTAATTTACAGAAAAGACTAGGAAACGTTGCCAATGCACCTAGGTGGGCTATAGCACATAAATTTTCAGCTAATAGTGGAATTTCTAAAATTCTTAAAATAAATATACAAATTGGAAGAACTGGAGCACTTACACCAGTTGCAAAAATAAAACCCATAAATATTGGTGGGGTCTTAGTTTCAAATGCTTCTTTACATAACGAGGAAGAAATAATTAGAAAAGATATACGAATAAACGACACTGTTGTTATTGAAAGAGCTGGAGATGTTATTCCTCATGTTGTATCAGTAGATTTAAAAAAAAGAGTTACAGAATCATTAAAATTTGAATTTCCTTTGAAGTGTCCGTCGTGTGGATCTAAAACTTTAAAGGAATATAGCATTACTACAAAAAAAAATGATGCAGTTAGAAGATGCTCAAGTGAAGGCTATGAATGTGAGAAGGTTGCTATAGAAAAAATTAAGCACTTTGTCTCTAAAGAAGCTTTCAACATTGAGGGTCTTGGAAAAAAAATTGTTGAAAATTTTTGGAAAATTAAATTAATAAGGCTACCTTATGATATTTTTAAATTAAACTATGATAAAATTGAAAAACTGGAGGGGTGGGGAACTCAATCTGTTAGAAACCTGAGGTATTCTGTAGAACAAAGAAAAAATGTTACTTTTGATAGATTTATCTACTCTCTAGGCATAAGGCATATTGGACTAGAAAATGCAAAAATATTATCAAAATACTTCAAATCATTAAACAATTTCTTAGCATTATCTGAAAACAAAAGATTCGATGAATTGTTAAATATTGATGGTATTGGAGAGACACAAGTAAGCTCTATCCAAAATTTTTTTTTAAATAAAACCAATCAAAATATATTGAATGAATTAAGTAAAATTTTACTAGTAAAAGAAACAAGTAATTTAAGAACGGATGGTAAATTGAAGAACAAAACATTTATGATAACTGGAAAGCTTGATGGAATTAGTAGATCTGAAGCTAAATCATTAATTGAGGAAAATACTGGAACCATTGTTAGTAGTGTTTCAAAAAAATTAAATTTTTTAATCACCGGCACTAAGCCAACTAACAAAAAAGTGCAATTAGCAAAAGATCTTAAAATTAAGATATTAAGTCAAATAGAATTTTTAAAAATGCTGGATAAAACTAGCTAACCATTTTTTTTCAGGAAGATTTAAATATTTAGAAAGTTTAGAATAAACATCTAAGTGATAATTAAATAAATACTTTTTTTCTTGGCTTGTTAAAAGTTGAAAGTTTATCAAATCTTTCTCAATTGGTGCCATAGTTAAATTCTCAAAAAAAATATTTTTTTTTAATTTTTTAATATAAATCAAATTTTCAATACGAATTCCAAAATGTTTTTTTTTATAATATCCCGGCTCATTACTTAAAATCATACCTGGTTGCATTTTTACATTATTATTTTTTGCTATTGATTGTGGGCCTTCGTGCACATTTAAAAAGAATCCCACACCGTGTCCAGTACCATGTAAGTAATCTAATCCTTCCTTTTTTAAAAATTTTCTTGCTCTTATATCTATTTTTTTTCCAGTGTTATCTTTTTTTAAATTTGTATTTACTACTGCTATATGACCCTTTAAAACTTTAGTAAAAATATTTTTGATATATTTTTTTTGTTCATTAAAGCAAATAGTCCGAGTTACATCAGTTGTTCCATATTTATATTGACCCCCTGAATCACATAGAAAAATATCATTATTATTTATAAATTTAGTATTAGATTTTTTTGCTCTATGGTGAACAACTGCTCCATTCTCTCCTGTGCCAGCGATAGTATTAAAACTTGGAAATAAATAATTTTTATTAATTTTTCTAAATTTTTCTAATTTGTTTTGTGCCTGAACCTCATTTATTTTCTTTTTATTTACTTTTTTAATCCAATAAAGAAATTTTGTTAAAGCTACACCATCTTGAATATGGGCTTTAACCATATTTTCTATTTCTACTGAATTTTTAATAGATTTATATAAATAAGTTGGATCATATTTATTTCTTATCTTAAAATTTTTTTTAATTAAATTTTCCAAATAAATCGAACAGGTTTTTTCATCAATATTAAAAATTTTACCTTTTAATTTTAAAATTTTTCTTTCTAAATTGTGAGGTTTAATTATTTGTCTTAAATTAATTTTTTTTTCACTAATTAATTTCTTAACTTTTCTTAATTCTGTTATCAAATATATTTCTCTTTTTTTATTAATTAATAATCTTGAGTTAGGAATAGGACTATTTGGATTATCATTACCCCTTATATTAAGTATCCAAGCAACGTTTTCAGGAGCACTAACAAATAAATAATCTGATTTATTTTTTACCAAATAGTTACTTATTTTATTTATTTTTGATTTGTGGCTCTCTCCTACAATATTTTTTTCTAATGAATAAAAAGGTTTTTTTTTTAGAGTTTTTTTCATCTTAATACCATCTATTAAATTATCTTTTATTAATTTTATTTTATTATTCTTTAAAAAATAATTTTTTATTTGTTTATTTGTAAACAATTTTGGATCTATTCCTAAGATTTTTCTTTTAAATAAATTGCAATTTATGATTTTTTCATAGTTTATTATCTTAAAATTTCTTCCTGACTCCAATTGACTTTGAATTGTGTATCTTCCATCCACAAATAAATAATTTTTATTTTTTAAAACAATTGCAATCCCTGCTGAACCTGTAAAACCAGAAATAATTTTTAATCTATCAATTTCAGAATATTCTCCAAAAAATTCATCATTTTTTGGAATTACGTATCCATCTATATTGTATTTTTTAAATTTTTTTTTTAAGAGATTTAATTCATTATTCATTTAATCCTCTTTTGATACCTTATCCAGCCTGGGCTTCTGACATTTTCATCAGACTCATAATCTTGATTGAAATCAAAATCCTCAACCTCATCTACATTTTCGTCAAAGAAAGAATTTTTTTCTAAATATTTTTCGGGTAATTCCTCAATAAATCTTGAAGCCATACTATCGATCCAATCACCTTGATAAAATCTATTCATTGAAAATGATATTATTGCCCTCTTTTTTGCTCTAGTTATACCAACATATGCTAGCCTTCGTTCTTCCTCCAATCCTTTTTGACCTTTTTCTTCAATTGATTTTTGGTGAGGGAATAAACCCTCTTCCCATCCAGGTAAAAAAACTACATCAAATTCTAAACCTTTTGAAGCATGCATAGTCATCATATTAATTTTTTCGCCATCCCACTCTTGATCAACAGATGTAGCCAAAGATACATGTTCTAAAAAACTTTCTAAGGAGTCAAATTCTTTCATTGCGCTTAATAGTTCTTTAATATTTTCAAGTCTATTTTCATTCTCTAAATCTTTTTTATTTTTTAACATTGCTGAATAACCAGACTCATCTAAAATAATTTGTAGTAATTTTATATGGTTTGTCTTTTTTATAAAAAAATCATTTCTCCATTTGTTAACTAGATCCAAAAATAGAGTAAGTCCAACTTTTGTTTTTGGCTTTATTAAATTTTGTTGCAACATATTTTTTGATCCCTTTTCTAAAGACAAAGAATTTTCTTTAGAATATTCATGAATAATCCTTAAAGAATTTTCACCAATGGATCTTTTAGGATTATTCACTATTCTTTCAAATGCTAGATCATCTTTTTCCTGATAAACTAATCTTAAATAAGCTACGCAATCTTTAATTTCTGCACGTTCATAAAATTTTGTTCCTCCTAAAATCCTATATGGCATTCCAATTTTAAGAAACCTTTCTTCAAATTCTCTCGTTTGGAAAATTGCTCTAACTAAAATTGCAATATTATTAAAAGAATATTTTTTTTTTATTTTTTTTTCTATCTCGTCAGATATACCAATCGCCTCATCCTTACCATTTTTAAAACAATTTAAATTAACCAGATCCCCATCTTCCATTGATGTTCTCAAAGTTTTTCCAACTCTATTTTCATTGTTTGAAATGAGATTTGATGCTACCGATAGGATGTTTTGAGAGGATCTATAATTTTCTTCTAACCTTATTATTTTAGTACCTTTATAAACTTGGTCAAATTCTAAAAAGTTTTTAATTTCAGCACCTCGCCAACTATAAATTGACTGATCATCATCCCCTACACAACATATATTTTTATATTTTTCTGATAATAAGTTAAGCCATTTGCTTTGTATAAAGTTAGTATCTTGATACTCATCAACAAGAATATATTTGAAATTATTAGTATAAATTTCTCTTATTTCATTATTGAGCTCTAATATTTTAACAGTGTGTAAAATTAGATCTCCAAAATCACACGAATTCAAATCAGTTAATTTTTGTTGATATATTTTATAAAGAGGCAAAATAGCTTTTTCGTAAACATCTTTATTGTTTACTATTACTTCTTCGGGATAAAATCCTTTATTTTTCCAACGATCTATAATTGCAAGTATAAACCTTGGAGATAATTGTTTAACATCAACATTTTCAGATTTACAGATATTTTTGATAAGTCTTATCTGATCGTCAGTGTCAACAATTGTAAAGTTTGAGTTAAGCCCAGCTGCAGAAGCGTGTTTCCTTAATATCTTTACACATATCGAGTGAAAAGTTCCCAACCAATTGAGACCAATAGCCTGTGAACCTAAAATTTTACTTACCCTTTTTTGCATTTCTTTTGCTGCTTTATTTGTAAATGTCACAGCCAATATTTGGTTAGGGAAAGCTTTCTTGTTATTTATTATGTTTGCTATTCTTGAAGTTAATACTTTAGTTTTTCCCGAACCTGCTCCAGCAACTATTAATAATGGTCCATCTAGATGTAATACAGCTTCTTTTTGTGCGTTATTTAAGTTTTTTAGATAATCAGAGTTTACCATTTAAAATATTTCAATATAAGTTGTTCAACTATTATGATTTACCACAATTTATTAATAAAAAAAATTAAGAGACAAATATTATCGATAAATACAGAAATAGAAAACAGTTTTAATAAAATAAGATATTTTAAAAAAAATTATAAAAAAATTATATTTAATAAGGATAATAGAGTTTTTTTTGTATCTGCGACATTAATCTTAGCAATAGTTGTATATTTATTAATACCCACTTCTTATAATAAGACATTAATTGAGACAGAATTAAAGAATCACATTTTAAAAAAATATAATATCGAAGTAAGGTTTAATGAAAATATAAAATATGGCCTACTACCTAAGCCACATTTTATTTCCAGAAATTTATCTATATTTAATAATAAAAAAGAGGTTGGAGTAATTGATGATTTTAGAGCCTATATACAAATAAGTAAATTTTTTCGAATTAATAAAATATTTATTAAAGATTTAGTTTTAAAAAAGGGTGCTTTTTATTTTCAAAAAAGAGATTTTTCATTTTTCAAAAAACTTTTAGAAACAGAGCCAAATGAAAAAAAGATAATAATTAAAAACAGCAATATTTTTTTTAAAGATAAAAATGATGAGGTAATATTTATTAATAAAATTTTTAATAGTAAAATTTATTATGACTCAAAAAATCTGAAAAATATTTTAAAGTCAAAAAATGAAATATTTAATATTTCTTATAATTTAGAAATTAAAAATGATAAATTTGAAAAAAATTTTCTAACAAAATTTGACTCAAACAAAATTAGACTCAATTTGGAAAATAGTTTTAATTATGATAAAGAAAATAAAAATGGTTTACTTAATATATTATTTATAAATAAAAATACTTCATTAAAATACCGACTAAAAGAAAATAAGATAACTTTTAAATCAACCAATGTTAAAGAACCCTATAATGGACTTGTTGAAATAAAACCTTTTTATTTTGATGCTAATTTTAGTTATAATGGACTCAATTTAAAAAATTTTCTTAAACAAGATTCATTAATTACAAATTTAATAAGATCTGAAATTTTTAATAATAAAAACTTGAACGGTAATATTAAACTTAAACTTAAAAATATAACAAATATTAATGAATTAAATAATTTATTTTTAAATATTGAAATAACTGAAGGTAAGGTAAATTTTTCAAATTCAAATGTAAATTGGAAGGAAAATTTAATAATAAATCTCTCAGAAAGTTATTTAAATTATGATGATAGCCAGATTAATCTAGAAGGAAAGATCAACCTTAGTTTCATTGATATTGATAATTTTTACAGGTCGTTTCAAATTAAAAAGATTTATAGAAAAAAAATTGAAAAAATAGAAATGTATTTTTTATATGATTTTAATAGAAATAAAGTCACACTTTCAAATCTTAAAATTGATGGAAATTCAAACTTAAATATTGAGGAATATGTGGAAAATTTTAATTCTATTGATAATGATATTTTTAATAAAGTAAGATTTAAAAATTTTGTAAGTAATTTTTTTGCTGCTTATGCGGGGTAAGTCATTTTTTTTGGATCTACAATTTTTTCATAATCTTTTTTGCTAATTAACCCAGATTTTAAGGCTTCTTCTTTTAAAGTTGTATTATTTTTTAGTGCAGTTTTTGCAATTTTTGCAGAATTATCATACCCAATATGTGGAGCTAAAGCTGTTACCAACATTAGAGAATTATCTAAATATTCTTTAATTTTGTATTTATCAGCCTTAATTCCCTTAACACAATATAAAGAAAAATTTTTAATACTGTCTGCTAACAAGTCTATAGATTGTAAAATATTATGTGCAATGAGAGGCTTAAAAACATTTAATTCAAAATGTCCATGAGACCCAGCCATAGTTATACCGTTATGATTTCCTATAACTTTTACACAGACCATAGTGACTGCTTCAGATTGGGTTGGGTTTACTTTGCCTGGCATAATAGAAGAGCCAGGCTCATTTGCAGGCAAAATAATTTCACCATAACCAGCTCTTGGACCAGATCCTAAAAATCTAATGTCATTCGCTATTTTCATTAAACAGACTGCAGTAGTGTTTAACGTTCCTGAAAAATTTACAATTTCATCATGAGCCGCTAAAGCTGCAAATTTATTTTTAGTTGGTTTGAAAGGCAGTCTAGTGATTTTTTTTATCTCATTAATAATTTTTTTATCAAAGCCTTTTTTGCTGTTGATTCCAGTTCCAACAGCTGTACCACCTTGAGCTAATGAATAAATTTCATTCAAGGCATTTTTTATTCTAAAAATACAGTCTTCTAACTGAGATTGATATCCTGAAAATTCCTGTCCCAAGGATAAAGGTGTTGCATCTTGTAGATGAGTTCTACCAACTTTAATTATATTTCTAAATTGAGAAGTTTTTTTTTTCAATTCTTTATTAAGTATTTCTAGTGAGGGTATTAGTTTATTCTTCGTTTCGATTGCGATAGCTATATGCATTGCTGTAGGAAAAACATCATTTGTGGATTGGGATTTATTAACATGATCATTTGGATGAACAGGTTTTTTTGAACCCATTTTACCCCCCATCATTTGAATAGCTCTATTA
>MDTG01115493.1_pt1 | contig 16828 bp, 18 predicted proteins | sample 811421 | NCBI WGS metagenome assembly MDTG01 (sample SAMN05326645, study PRJNA326480) | marine metagenome | isolation source: seawater | place: Pacific Ocean: South East | collected 2011
TATGAGTGGACCTTTTTTATGTTCTATTTTTATGGATTTAGTAGGTCCTAACGGATTTTTTATATTTTTATTTTTCTTTCATTCTGTAATTGGAGTTTTTGGAATTTATAGAATGAGAGTTAGACAAACGGTTGATAATCCAGACTCACAGTTTGTTGCAATGCCTCAAACTATCACTCCAGCAGGAATCGAATTAAACCCACAAACAGAACCAATTCAAGAACCAAGTCCCTTACCAATTCCAACTATAGATGCTGAGACAACCGCAAATTTTGAGACCGTAGAAAAAAGTGAGAGCGATATCAATCCTTCAGAAAAAAATAAATATTAATTACTTAAAACTTTATTTATCTCTTTTGACATTTTAGCAAGAACCTGTTTTTTATTTAATTTATCACTTTTAATTAGGATAGCATCTTTAACCATAATTAATGGGCTATTTTTCCTTTTCTTATCCATCAATGTTCTTTTTTTTAAAGATTTTTTAACTTCTTTTAATGGAACAGATTTTTTTAAATCAAGCCATCGTCTGTATGCTGCCACCTCTAGTCTGCATTTAAAATAAAAGGCTATATCATATTTTGGATTTTTTGATAAAATTTTACTAGCAATATCTCTTCCTTCTATGCAAATCCTTTTATTCTTTCTTAAAATTTTAATTTGAAATTGATTTACAATCTCTCTAATTTTTTTCTTTTTTGCAAGAATTGCAACATGATTAGAGATTTCTTCCGAATGAAGTCTTTGTTTAGCAATTGCTTGATAAGTAATATTTTTAAATTTTTTTTTTAAAAAAGAAACAATGTTATTAGGTTTGTTTTCAATAATAAGCTTGCTAGAATATCTATATAGCAACCCAGAATTTATTAATAAAAGTCTATACTTTTTTGAAACCATCTTCGCAGCTGTGCTTTTTCCACTTGCAGACTCACCGTCACAAGCAATAATTAATTTTTTTGGTTTAGACATAAGTTTAAATAGACTATTTTATAAAAGATTAAATAATTAAATATTTATCATTTACCAACTTAATTGATTAATTATAATATTTTATTAATGAAATATACAAATAATGTAAATACTATTGTTGTATCTTCAATATTAATTTTAAGCTCTGTATTAATATCATATACATATTATTTTGATCATTTGGCAATTGTAAATACTTTAGTTCTTTTTAATAATGAAATTTATCAAGATAAATCCAATTTATTTTTTTTAATACAATCTAATTCACCGTCATTTTTGTTTATCATAATTAATTTTTTAATAAAAATAGGTTTTTCAGTAAATTTACTTAACATGTCTCTAACATTTCTAGCAACTTTACTAAACTTATCTGGTATTTATTTAATTTGTAAATTTATCACTTCCTCAATATTTTTAAGTATTTTAATTTCTATTACAGCAATCTTTTTAACAAAAAATTTAGGTGATATTGATTACCCGGCTTTAATGTTTAGTTGGCACTCTGTTGGTTTATTAGCATATTCTTTAAGTACGTTTATTTTAGGTCTTTTAACCTTAAGAAATTTACTTTTTGCTTTTTTAACATGTCTGTTTCTTTTAGCTATTCATTTGACTGTAGGGCTTTGGATGTTAGGAATAATATCTTTATCGTCATTTTTTTTTATTAAGAAGAAAAATATTAAAAAAATAGGTTTTACTATATTCATTTTCGTTATTGTAGTTTTATTTTATCTTTATTGGTTCACTAATTATTCTGCTGATCTTCCATTTGAATTTAATAAATACGACTATGATGATTATTTTAAGCAGATTGAAGCTCACCGAACAAATTATGGAGATTTAGGAAACTTATATTTAAATTATTTATTAAAATCTCTTATTTTACTAACTCTTATACTTTTTTTTATAAATTTTAATTTTTCAAGTATAGAAAATAATAATAATTTTTTTTTTAAAACTCTTTCAATTTCAATTATTTTCTCAGGAATAATTTTTCTAACATATAAAATTTTTCCACAAATTTTTCCTGAGATTGTTATAAGAACAATTCCCCAAAGATTTTTTTTAATACATAGTGTAGTTGGATATCCAATAATAATTTCAATTATTTATAAAATTTTGGAAAGATTTATGATTAATAAAAAAATCCCCTTCGTAATTATTGTATTCGTTATTATTCTACATCTAATTCAACAAAATGAAGTTTTTCAAAAAAGATTTACCAATATAGAAAATATTAATAAGGATAAGATAACAGAAGATTTGTTTTGGAAAAAAGTAAAAAATTTAGAACTAGATGGATATGTTTTAACAAGCAATAATCTTTGTAATAAAACAATTATTTATGGTAACTTACCAATATTATTTTGTTTTGATGCATTGGATATTATACCTTTAATACCAAAACTGGCCTCACCCATTAAAGAAATAACTGATAAGATATTAAACATAGCGTATGAGGATTTAAGATATAAAAATTTAGGTGGCATAAGTGAAATTGAAGTTAATAATATTTATGAAAATAAAAAATTTTTAGATTGGTATAATTTAAAAAAAAATTTTAATTTAAATTTTATAATTGTTCCTAAAAATTTGAATTTAGACTTAACTTTAATTTTAGATGATAAATATAGGGTATATAAAATTGAATAGATATTTAGCTAAATTTTTTTATATAAAATGTCTTTGTAATGAAGAGTAGGAAAATAAAAATCTTTAATAGCTTTAAAATTGTTTTCTCTAAGATATTTATCAACTAAAGCAAAATTTGAATTTTTGTAATGATTTCCAAATTGATTTTCAACTAATACATAAGACACCTCTTTTAATTTTTTTTTAGCTCCTTTTAGTACATTAATTTCATATCCTTCGACATCAATTTTTAAAAATGTTTTTTTCAATGGTATATTTTTAAATAAAAGATCCATTGTGCTAGTTTTAATTATAGTTTTTTTCTCAAAATTATTTTTTTGCATTAATATCAAATTTTTAAATTTAAGAAAAAAAGAATTTTCATTAAATTTTGAAAGCGTAGACGTTCCATCTAGCTTATTTATGAAAAAGTATTTTTTTGAAATTTTTTTATCTAATGCACAATTGAAAATCATTGCTTTTTTAAATTTTTTTTTGAGTGCTCTGTATAATGATAATTGTGGTTCTACACAAAAAATTTTTTTTTTATTAAGTTTAACTATATGCTCTAAAAATTCTCCTTCGTGTGTCCCTATATCAACATATTTATCAAATTTTATATTATTACTTTTTATATATCTAACTATTCTTGCATGATGATAATTAGAAAATATATCTATCAAAGATTTTATGAACATTTTTTTTGCTAAATTTTTTTAAGCTGGTTTATATATGAACTATGCAAGGAATCAAATGAATCCATCAGGTTAAATAGAGTAAAACTAAGTCTTAGTTAATAGAATTTTACCTCACATTTAAGTTTTTGAAGTTAAGTTAATTTTTTTTATCTAATAAATTTAAAAATTTATACCAACTAATTGTTTTAAGAAGACCTTCTTTTATACTAATTGATATTTTATAATTTGTATTTTTTAATATTTTATCGTTTGAAATCCTGATTATTTTTGGTGAACCAAGAATTTTTGATTTATGATTAACCAATTTTTTGTTAACTAACTTACTTATCATTGAAAAAATATCTCCTAATGTGATCATTGTATGATTATTTAAATTGAATATTTGATTTTTTTTTTTGTGATAATGACTTTATCATCATTAAAATTGCATCAGTTACAAAAAGATTTGATCTAAATTGTTTTAATCCACCATAAATATCAATTTTTTTATTTTTAATAGCTCTTAAAATTACTTGATTTAATACACGCTCATCATTCATTTTTGTACCAGGGCCATAAATCAAACAAGCTCTAAAAATTAAATAATTATTTATACAATTAACAACATATGACTCACCAAATCTTTTACTGTCTATATATGAAGATCGTGGATGAGTCGCATCAGTATAACCTATACTTTCTTCGTTACATTTTTTTTCATTTCCAGAATAAATTTCTGTTGTGCTTAGATAAATAAATTTACCGTTATTTTTGAGGTTATCTTTTAAATCAATTATTACATTTGAATTCAACTTATAAACTGAACTTTTAAACTTTAGAAATTTAGCTGGTTGACCATATCCTGCGCAATGAAAAATTAAATGATATTTTTTTTCTTTTTTAATTTTTTTTTTAGTTAAATCTAATTTAATAAATTTAATTTTCTTATCTTTTTTGAAATAATCTTCAACAAAATTAAAGATGGAAGTATTATATGTAGCATCAATTTTTATATTTGTTTTTTTTTTTTTATTTAATTCATTTAAAAAAAACAATAAATTCATCCCTATTACGCCAGATGCACCAGTAATTAAGATTTTTTTATTTTTAAAAAAATAAATTTCTTTTTTATTTAATTGTGAAAGATTAAAATCGCTTAAATGATTAATCAAAATTTTTTTTGTATCGCTATTTTTTTTAATTAAATTCATTTATTTTTTTTAAAATATTTTTTTCATTAAACTTTAAATATTTATCTTGATCTTTTTTATCTCCGTATTTGTGAATAATTGTCTCATTATATCCAATTGTCAAAATTCTATTTTTAAGAAAATTTTTCTTTCTAATTTTTCTTTCTAAAATATTTCCAAAATAAGGTTCAATAATAATTATGTTTTTATAGGGTTTTATAAAGTCAAAATTCATATTTTTTGTCAAACTATTAATATAATAAATATCATTTTTTTTATTAATTAAAGATTTTTCATTAATTGCGTTACCCACAATAATTACTAATTTTTTATGTTTATCAAATTTTAAATAACAATTTTTTTTTACTTTTTTTCTATCTACGTTTTCTGAAATTCTAAAATAATTTATTTCTTTATTATTATAATTTTTTTGTAATAGATATTCTAATTCATGAGGATTAGAGGGTAAAAATAAATTTATATTATTATAATTAGATAGAGTACTTATATCTTCAAAACAATGGTGAGTAGTTCCTAGTTTTGAGTAATCATTAGAAGCTCCGACGGACACAATATTACAACTTAACTTATTATAAACTAAATCAATTTTTATTTGCTCTAAAGCTCTTAAAACTAAAAATGGAGTTATTGAATGTACGATAGGTATATATCCAGCTTTAGATAAACCAGCACTAAAACCTATCATCGTTTGCTCCATTGTGCTCATATTTAATATTCTACTTTTGAATCTCTTAAAAACGTCTCTAAATGAAAAAACTCCTATGTCTCCTAATAAACAGAATATTCTTTTATCTTTTTGCATTAACTTATAAATCGTTTTAGGAAATATTTTTCTCATATATTAAGTTCACTTTTAAAAAATTTTAATTCTTCAGTTGTGGGCACCCTATGATGCCAAGCCGGATTGTTAGAAATTGATTTAATACCATAACCTTTTATTGTTTTTGCAATTACTATATTGAATGATTTATTTTTTGTACAAAGTTTTAAAACCTTATCTATCTCATCAAGATTATGTCCATTAATTTCAAATATTTTATCACTGAAAACTGAAAGTCTTTTTTTAAGATTTAAAAACTTTATACTTCTAAAATCTGAATTGTTTCTGTCAATAATTATAACTATATTCTTTAATTTGTAGTTATCAATTGCATGCAAACTTTCCCATGTGGTTCCCTCCATTAACTCTTGGTCTCCTAAAAGACAAATTATTTTTTTTTTTATCTTTTTTAATTTTAAAGCATAGGCAAAACCAACAGAATTTGGCAAACCATGTCCAAGTGAGCCAGTAGAAAAATTTAATAATGGTAATTTTGTTGAGTCTGGATGCCCCCCTAGTTTTGAGTTAATTTGACAAAAAGAACTAAATGTTTTTTTTGAGATTAACTTAAAATAATTCAAAACTGCATATACTCCAATAGAGGCATGCCCTTTACTTAAAATAAAAAAATTTTTATTCGAATATTTTTTGAAAATGACAAAAAGAATTTCTAAAATAGAAAATGAACTTCCAATATGACCTTCTTTTGTTTTAAAACAAATTTTTAATATTGAATATCTTATTACATTTAAAATTTTATTCTTCATATGCATGGTATATTTTAATAAATCGTCAGGTAATTTTAGTTATTTATCTCTCTTAGACAAGATAGGTTTTTTTATAGGCCATTTGAAGTTTATTTTTTTATCGTTCCATTTTACAGAAAATTGATCACTAGAATCAACGTAACTGCCCTTAAATGATAATTTATAGTTATATAATGCTTCTCTAGACAAGCAAAGAAACGAGTTTAAAAACATAGGTGGTAAAAGTACTGACATTTTATTTTTATCATTTAATTTAAAAGACGCATATTTTAAGAAATTTTTTGATTTGGATCTGTAATCTACTACAACACACAATATTTCTCCTCTGAGGCAGGTAATTAATTTCCAAGTTTTTTTATCCCCATGAAATCCTCTGAGAACATTTTTCCTTGATATAGAAAACTTATCTCTATTAAAATTTATATTTTTAAAATATGTTTTATCCCAAGTAGTCCAAATCTGACCCCTAAAATCTTTAAAAGAATTAACTTTAAAATACTTAACCTCTTTTAACTTTTTATGTGAATAAATAAGCATAACAAATATTGATTATTTTTATCATAATTATTGAAAAAAAAATAAAAATTTATTTAAAGTAAATTTTGATATAAGTAGTGTATAAGTATTTTGAAACTTTTATTTAAAAATGAAGCTTTTATCAATTGTTTTTTCTTTCAGAAACGAAGAAGGAAATCTTAAAGAACTTGTAGAAAGAGTTCACGCTTGCTTAGATAAAATTAAAAATTGGAATTATGAGGCAATATTTGTAAATGATGACTCATCAGATAGTTCAGAAAATATCTTACTTGAATTACAAAAAAAATACCCAATTAGAATAATTAATATGAGCAGAAAATTTGGAATAGATCCATGTGTATTAGCAGGTTTTAGAGACGCTAAAGGTGATGCAATTGTTTATTTACATTCTGACCTGCAAGATCCTCCAGAAGTAATCTCTGATTTAATTAAGAAACATGAAGAAGGTTTTGAGATAGTTCATACTGTAAGAACAAAGCGAAAAGGTGAAGGAAAGTTTCGTATGTTTGTAACTAGTATTGCATATCGAATTATCAATTTATTATCTGATATAAATCTTCCCATCGAAGCTGGTGACTATAAACTCATTTCTCGCAAGGCATTATCAAATATATTAAATCAGAAAGAATTCAGACCCTATGTAAGAGGCTTATCTGTTTGGGTGGGTTTTAAACAAACTTTTTGTTATTACGAGAGAGAGGCTAGAGGTTCTGGGACGTCTAAAATGCCTTTAATGTCAGACGGTCCTGTGGTCGATTTTATTAATGGTGTCACAAGTTATTCTTTAAAACCACTTTACTTAGGAATATTTTTTGGATTTCTTTCTATGGTAACATCCTTTTTGTTGATAATTTTTGCTTTGTATTTAAAATTTAACAATTTAGCTGTGCCTGGATTAACAAGCATAATAATTGCAATTAGTTTTTTTTCAGGAATATTGTTATTTACTTTAGGAATTATGGGAATTTATTTGGCAAGGATTTTTGAACAAACAAAAGGTCGGGATCAATACGTTATAAAAAGTATAAAAGATTTTAAATAGTTTTTAATTAAAAAAGGTTAAACAAAAATATTGAATAAAAGAAATGTTTGGTCTAATTAAAAAATACATTTTCTGTATAATCAGATATATTTTACCTTTATTGGTTTCTCCAAAGCAAAAAATTATTTTTATAAGTGTTGGTCCGTCTGGATGCAATTCTTATGCTTTATTTAAATACTTTAAAAAGAATGAGAGTGAAATTGCCATAGAGCTATATAATGATGAGTGGAAACGACGCTCATTAACTCTCTCTGAATATTTTAGAAGAATTTATACTCTCTCTCTAGCAAAAGTTTTAGTCACAACACACGGACCTATTTCATTGCCAAATCGTGCTGAACTTAATACTTGGCATGGTCCACTATTCAAATCAGTTAGAATTATGGAAAATCCTTCTATTAAAACCCAAATTAATAGTAATTTTAGGAAAGTTGATATGATTTTATCTTATTCTCAACTGTACTTAAGTTTACTAGTGGCTTGTACTATGACAAATCCTTATCGTCATAAAATTACAGGGGCTCCAAGAAATGACTTTTTGTTTAATTCTGATGGGCGAAGTAATCTTGAAAAAATTTTAGGGAATAATTTAGAAAAAAAAAAAATTTTAATGTTCGTTCCTACTTTTAGAAAGGGTTATTCAAAAATTCAGGGATCAAAAAATTTTAATAACTTATTTGGATTCAAAAACTTTCAAAGTGTAAGTTTTAATAATTTTCTCAAAGAAAATAATTTGTTTCTTGTTTACAAATTACATCCAAATGAAGAAAAGTATTTTAATGATTATAAAGATTTAATTGATCCAAAGTTTTCTTACCATTTGAACAATCAAGTCTTAGCAGATAATAAATTTGATTTTTATGAAATTTTAAACTGCGCCGATATTCTAATAACTGATTATTCAGGAATTTTTATTGATTATCTATTACTCAATAGACCAATTATTTTCAATCCAACTGATTTAGAAGACTATGAAAGAACAAGGGGTTTTTTATATACTCCTTATGATCAATGGACACCAGGACCTAAAATTGAGACACAAGAAGGTTTAATTAATGAGGTTAAAGATATTTTAAAAGGTGTAGACTTATTTGCCAATCAAAGGCAACTATCTAAAAATATTTGGCACCAATATAAAGATAATAAATCGTCTTCTAGATCTGCAAAAATTTTAAAGGAATTGTTTTATAAAAGTAAAAAAAATTAAATTTAGGATATCATGACCCCAGATAATGCAAAAAAACTCTGGAAAATTATTCAAAAAGCAGGGGATAGTTTGAAAGATCAATTACCTGATCATCCTCATCATCCTAAAGGAAGAAATTCTTATGCTCATATTGCGCTATGTGTAAAAGATACTTTTAATCTAAGTTATAAAGATATACCTGATGAAAAATTTGATGAGGTTGTAAAATATATTGAATTTTTAAAAAAAAATCCGAATTAAAAATTTTGATTAGGAAAATAATCTTTTAATATGCCCTCTCGATAGACATCTGCAGTACAACAATGGAGCCCTCCACCAAATGCATATGCATCTCTTAAATCTACGGGAATAACTTCCATTCCTAACTTATCTAGCTGTTCAGCCTGATAAACTTCACTTTTTTCAACACAAACAGTTTTGGGATTTAAAACCAAGACATTCATAGACAGCCATACTGATGAATAACAAAGCGCAGGCGGCTCATTATGAGCAGGTTGTGCACTATCCAGGATTTCCCACCCATTATTTTCAAATAGTTTTCTTTGATCTTTTGGTAATCTTCTTTGAGGATTGTTTATAATCAATCCTTCTTTAATGGGTGTAAAAGTAGCATCTATATGAATGGGATATGGGTCTCCAGGGAAATTTACTGCATGAACCCTGTGATCTTTAAAATGTCTCTTTAACCAATCAATACCTTTTAAATTAGTTGTAAAACCATGTTGAACAACTAAATCTTTACCAAATCTCAACACATCTGCAGCATCAAATAATGGCTCTTCTTCTGTAGTTACAAAATACTTTTTTTCAGTCCATTCTAATCTTTTTTGAACACCAATTTTATCTGATAAGTAATCTTTGCGATAATCTTTATCTGTTAATCTTGGTTTTGGTGCTGACTCATGTCTCATATTTGGATCTTTATTATAATATTCCTGCAATAATGGTCTATAACATAAATATTCAAACCATCTGCAACGATAACTCATTGTTGCTTCTAAAATTTCATTACCCACAGTTAATAAAACATCTCTTGGTGGCATACACCCAAACATTGTCTCTGCTTTCCAATCTGGTGTGGATGTTTTTTTGTTAAAATCAATTGGAGTTGGTCTATCAACTTTAATACCTCTTTTTTCCAACATGTTTGAAAAATCATCTAAAAGTTGATTTGCTTTATTAATAGTATCTTGCGTTCTCGGGCCAAATTTACCCCTCATATCACTATCCTCTGGAACTTTTGCATCTAATGCTGGCTCAGGTGCCGGGATACATGTTCCATCTGCTCGTCCAACGATAACGTGTTTTAAAGGATCCCATTCGTTCCAACTATTAACAATTTTTTTGATTTCACTCATTTTTATTAAACTTTTATAATATTGTGCTCTGGGCCAAAAGGAAATTTTGTTATGTTTTCTGAGCCCTCTTTACCTATTACTAAAATATCGTGCTCTCTGTATCCACCTGCTCCAGGTTTTCCTTCTGGTATCATGATCATGGGTTCCATTGAAACAACCATATTTTCCTCTAAAATAGTATCATTGTCCTCTCTTAATTCTAAACCTGACTCTCTTCCATAAAAATGGGAAAGAACTCCGAAAGAATGTCCATATCCGAATGTTCGGTATTGCAAATATCCAAGCTCAGCAAATAATTCATTAAGCTCATGGCATATATCAGAACATTTCACTCCAGGCTTAATCAATTCGATGCCTCGCTTATGAACTTTAACATTTGCCTCCCAAGCTTTTAATGATGTGTCATCTGAATGATCTAAAAATAAAGTTCTCTCTAATGCAGTGTAATAACCAGAAATCATAGGGAAAGTATTCATAGACATTATATCCCCTTTTTTAAGTTTTCGATTAGTTTTTGGATTATGCGCACCGTCTGTATTAATTCCAGATTGAAACCAAACCCATGTATCCATATACTCGGCATCTGGATAAGATTTTACAATCTCTCTCTCCATACGATCCCTACCAGCAATAGCTACTTCAATTTCAGAATTTCCCTCTTTCAAATTTTTAGTTATTTCTTCACCCCCTAGATCAGCAATTCTTGCACCATTTTTGATTATTTCAATTTCCTCTTTTGATTTAATCATTCTTAGTTTCATTAAGTCTTTTGCAATATCGCTAAATTTAGAAAATTCAAATAACGAGCCAATTTTTTCTTTCAAATCTAAAGAAATGTGATCATATTCGATACCTATAGTTTTAGGAGGAACTTTCCCTGCTATAATTGAGTAAATAGCTTTTTGAAAATTTTCTCTCTTCCAATCTGTATAGATTATATTATCACAGTGAGATCTTCTCCATGGTTGACTTGCGTCAATATTTGCTGAAATAGTAGTTAATTTATCTTTAGTAATTATACATCCATAAGGTCTACCAAATGAACAATAAATAAAACCCGTATAATAAGCAATATTATGCATTGATGTAAGAATTATCATTTCCAGATTTTTTTTATCCATTACGGATCTAAGATTAGATACTCTATTATTGTATTCTTGATTTGAGAAAGGTAATTTCGCTCTTTCTCCATTTTTTAATGTAAAAAAGTCTGGTCTATCCATTTAATTTCTTAAGAAACTAGTTGAGTCCTATATACCGTTTATTCCATCTCATAATCAAACTATAGTAAAACAAAGAAATAAATAGAAAGAATCCACCAATTACAGTATTTGTATCTGGTACCTCATTAATTCCAAATAAAGGTAGCCATACCCAAAAAATTCCTCCAATCACTTCTGTTAAAGATAACAAGGTTAATTCAGCAGCTGGAATAGCTTTAGAGCCAATTGAATATAAGATTAAACCTGAGCAGACTAATGTACCATGAAGAGAAAATAAAGAGCTATTGTAACTTGATGAAAAAAAAACTTGGTCTTTAATTAAAATCATAATTGTTGCAAATACAAAACAAAATAAACCTGCAAATGCAACTGTCGTAAATTTTGGTATCTCTTTTCTCCATCTTAAAGTTACCGAAAAAATTGAAAAACCTACTGATGAAGCTATACCAAAAATAAATCCAATAAGGGAACTTTCTCCTGTATTTCCAAAGGCCATAATAATTATCCCAATTGTTGCGATAAAAATTGATATCCAAACGTTTAATGAAATTTGTTCTTTTAAAAAAATAAAAGCTAAAAGTGCTGTAAAAAATGGCATAGCTGCTAAACATAATAAGGTAATTGCTGCAGTCGTATTCGTGATAGAATAAATAAATGAGATCATTGCTATTCCAAGACCTGCACCACCTACAATACCAGACTTCCCTATTTTAAAATAATTTTTCCAAAATTTTGGTCCTTCTTCAAAATATAAATATAGATTAAGAATAATAAAAATAGTCAGCCCTCTTCCAAATATATATTGCCAAGGAACTAGATTTGGATTGTCCATGTATCGTACAACTAAAGGACCAAAAGACCATAAAATTCCTGCAAAGAGAACAACAGGAACTGCAATTTTTGGGTTTTTTAATTCAAGCATGCGCGAAAGATTAATTCTAAAAATATAGAACTACAACAAAATTAAATTATTTTAGCCTAAAATTTTATTTGGTTGATTAGGAAAAAAACAATCAATAATTTGACCTTTTTTAAATTTCGATTTTCCATATGGTAAAACGGCCCATACATTTGATGCTACAAAAGAGTTAATTTTAAATGACTCTTGGCCAGACAATAACTTAACTTCTAGTTTACCATTTTTAGTTGTGTTCAGTTTACTTTTAATAAATCTAGTAAAATTTCTCTTTTTTTCAAAATTATTTTTTAAGATAGCCTTAACTGGCTCTTCTTTACTCAGGCTCAAAATATTTTCTAGGAATGGATAAACAAAAAATCTTAAACAAGCAGCTGAGGACATTGGATTTCCTGGCAATCCAAATACTGCTTTTTCTTTTCCTTTTATCTTAGAAAATAAAATTGGTTTTCCTGGCCGAATAGAAACATTTTTAAAATAATGTGATGATTTGAATTTTTTTACAATTTTAGGAATATAATCAAATTTACCCTCTGAAACTGCTCCTGAAGTAATTATGATATCAATATTTGAATTAATCATTTTCTTTAAGTGTTTTTCAAAAATATATTCATCTTTATCTCTTAAGATGCCTCCATCAATAAGTTTGAATGAGAAATTATTATTTATGGATTGAATATAATTAATATTAGAATTTCTTACCTTCCAATTTGGTATATTTAATTTTTCAGTTATTTCATTGCCTGTCGAGAAAAATAAAATATTTGGTATTTTTTTTACTTTTATCTTATTAACACCAAGAGTTTTAAAAGCTAAAATATGGTTTGGTTTTAGAATTGTACCTTTTTTTACTATCAAATCATTTTTTTTATAATCTGAGCCTTTAAATCTTACATTGTAAAATTTTTTAATCTTTTCATTTATTAATATATATTTTGAGTAGTTTTCATTTTTAGGAAAGATTATTTGTTCTTTTGGGATTATTGCATTAAAGCCGTTGGGCAATATTCCTCCAGTCATAATTTCATAGGTTTCAAATTTTTTATTATTTTTAGAAATTATTTTTTTTCCTGCTTCAATTGTACCTGAGATAAAAAATAATTTTGTCTTTTTTTTACTCAAATTTTTTGTATCATTCGAATTAATTGCATAACCATCTAATGAAGAATTATTTGCAGATGGATTATCAACTTTTGAATAAATATTTTCTGCACTTATTCTATTTAAGCTTTTTGAGCATTCTATATATTCATCATTAATTAAAATTTTACCTTTCTTGAGTATTTTTAGCGCTTGGCTATAAGATTTCATATTTATATTATATAAATAATCAAAAAAAAATAAATGGATTTAGAAATACTTAACATTGCATCAAAAACAGATAATAATAAAGATATAAAGAATCATACTCATTATTCAAAATTAAAAAATTCTCTTTGTGGAGATGAAATTAAAATAAAATTGATAATAAAGAATGATAGAATAATTGATTTTGGATACCAGGAAAATTCATGCATATATTGTCAAGCGTCAGCAAGTTTGCTCTCTAGAATTTCAATAAATAGTAAAAAAATTAAAATTAGTGAATTATGCGATAATGCAAAACTATATTTTGAAGTGGATATCAAAACTTTACCTAAAAGATGGGTTTCTTTAAAAAAATTATTTAAAAAGGAAAATCTGTCGCGCAAAGAATGTATATTATTGCCTTTTAAAACATTAAAAAAAATAGTAACAGTGTAAAAATGAGCAATTTTAAACAATCAATTCTAGCTGCTATATTTTCAATAATCACTATTGGAGCATTAACTGGTTTAACTTATAAAACGGAACTAGGTATTTTTTTATTGGCCTCTTTTGGTTCATCAATGGTTCTACTGTATGGTTATCCAGAAAGTCCTTTTGCACAACCAAAAAACGTTTTTTTTGGACATCTAATAACAGCAATAGTTGGTTTAATGGTTTTACATTTCATTCCATTACCAATTTTTTTAACTATTCCTTTAGCTGTTGGTTTAGGAGTTGGCTTTATGATTTTGTTTAATGTCACTCATCCCCCTGCTGGAGGAAATCCAATTATTGTAATAATTGGAGGTGTTTCTTTTGAATACCTGGTTAGTCCAGTTATAACTGGATCCGTAATAATTATTATTTTTGCAATAGTTATTAACCGATTTATTTTAAAAAAATCTTATCCAAGTCAAAAATAATTCATTTGCTAGGCACCTAAAAATAATGTTAGATGCCGTAAATAAATATTAAACTATACAGGAGAATAAATGAAAATATTGTGTATTTTATATGATGATCCCAAAGGAGGGATGCCAAAATCATATGCACTTTCTGAATTACCAAAGATTGAAAAGTACCCAGATGGAATGACTTTGCCCTCACCAAAAGGAAGAGATTATACTCCAGGACAATTACTTGGCTGTGTATCTGGAGGACTTGGTTTAAAAAAATTTTTAGAAAGTAATGGACATGAATTTATAGTAACTAATAGTAAAGATGGAGATGGATGCGAAGCTGACAAACACATTGTAGATGCCGATATAGTCATTTCTCAACCTTTTTTTCCATATTATTTAACTAAAGAAAGAATTGCAAAAGCTAAAAACTTGAAAATGGCAATTACCGCGGGTATTGGTTCAGACCATGTAGACCTACAGGCTGCAATGGATAATAAGATTGATGTTGTCGAAGTTACTTATTGTAATTCAAGGTCTGTAGCTGAACACATTGTCATGATGATTGTTTCAATGGTAAGGGATTATCATAATCAACATAGAATTGTAAATGAAGGTGGCTGGAATATTGCTGATGCAGTCCAAAGATCATACGATGTCGAAGGTATGCATATTGGTACTGTTGCAGCTGGTAGGATTGGCTTAGATGCATTAAGAAAAATGAAACCTTTTGATACACATTTACATTATTTTGATAGGCATAGACTACCAGAAAGTGTTGAGAAAGAGTTGAATTTAACATTCCATGATACAGTAGAGTCAATGGTCAAAGTTTGTGATGTAGTCACAATCAATTGTCCTCTTCATCCTGAGACAGAAAACTTATTTGATGATGCAATGGTTAGCAAAATGAAAAAGGGCGCTTATATAGTCAACACTGCTAGGGGAAAAATTTGTAATCGTGAAGCAATTGCAAAAGCTTTGGAAAGTGGTCAATTAAGTGGATATGCTGGTGATGTATGGTTTCCTCAACCAGCTCCTAATGATCACATCTGGAGAACGATGCCTAATCATGGTATGACACCCCATACCTCAGGAACATCTTTGACAGCACAAGCAAGATATGCTGATGGAGTAAGAGAAATACTAGAATGTTTCTTTGAAGGCAAAGAAATAAGAAATCAATACTTAATTGTAAAAGATGGACAATTAGCTGGTATGGGTGCACATTCCTACAGTAAAGGATCTGCTACTAGTGGTTCAGAAGAAGCCGCTAAATATAAGAAAAAATAAAAATTAAGTTTTAAAAAAAAGCGGTTTATATTGATATAAACCGCTTTTTTTATGAATAAAATTAACTGGAATTTCAATAATACATACTTCAATCTATCAAACACATTTAAAGAAGATATTAAACCAATACCTGTAAGAAAACCTGAATTAATTTTATTAAATCAAAAGTTAGCTTTACATTTAAATTTAAACTTTTCAAATTTTAATAAAAAAGAGTTGTCTGAAATTTTTTCAGGGAATGTTTTGCCAGAAGGTAGTAATTCGATTGCTCAAGCATACGCTGGACATCAGTTTGGTCATTTTACAATGCTTGGAGATGGAAGAGCAGTATTAATTGGTGAACATATTACTAAATCAAATAAAAGATATGATATTCAATTCAAAGGTTCAGGCAAAACTGTATTTTCTAGGAATGGTGATGGACGTGCAGCTTTAGGACCGATGCTTAGAGAATATATTATAAGTGAGGCTATGAATGCTTTAGGTATCCCTACAACAAGAAGTTTAGCAGTAGTAAAAACTGGTGAAGATGTACAAAGGGAGAAAACTTTACAAGGTTCAATACTAACTCGTGTTGCATCTAGTCATATTAGAGTTGGGACTTTCCAATATATAGCAGCAAGACAAAATATGGACGAATTAAAAACTTTATTAGATTACACAATCGAAAGGCATTACCCTGAAATTAAAAATTCAAATAATCATGCCCTAGACTTATTAAAAATATTAATAGTTAGACAGTGTGATTTAGTTGTAAATTGGATGCGTGTTGGTTTTATTCATGGAGTTATGAATACAGATAATATGACAATTTCAGGAGAAACCATCGACTATGGTCCCTGTGCATTTTTAGATACTTATGATCCAAAAACTGTATTTAGTTCTATTGATCAAACAGGCAGATATGCTTACTGCAATCAACCTGTAATTACAAAATGGAACTTAGCTAGATTTGCTGAATGTTTAATTCCTTTAATAGATGATGATCAA
>MDTG01211242.1_pt1 | contig 16828 bp, 20 predicted proteins | sample 811421 | NCBI WGS metagenome assembly MDTG01 (sample SAMN05326645, study PRJNA326480) | marine metagenome | isolation source: seawater | place: Pacific Ocean: South East | collected 2011
TAGGCTGGATGTGGAAGCGCAGTAATGCGTGCAGCTGACCAGTACTAATAGCTCAATTGGCTTGATTTATGCACTGAAAAAAATTTTTAAAATTGATTTTATTATTATGAATAAAAATTTAATAAAACAACTATCTCATATTTCTTTAACCTCTAGAGACCTAAACAAAGTTATTTTGTTTTATGTAGAAACCTTAGGTTTTAAAATAATTCATAAATTTGTTAATAAAAAAAAAGAAGTTTATGGACTATTTTTATCAAGTCATAAAAGGACTATGCTAGAGTTTTTTCATACGAAAAAAAAAATAAAAAAATCTTTAAAATTTAGACATATATGTTTTGAAGTTTCTAATATTTATAAACTTGCAAATAATTTAAAAAAAAAAGGTTATAATATAAAAATATCAAGAGGCAAAACTGATAAAACATTAAACTTTAATATAAAAGATTTAGAGCACAATGAAGTAGAATTTCATCAATACGATAAATTAAGCAAAGTTAGTAAATTTCTAAAATGATTAGTGATGTAATTAAAAATTACAAATGTAGGTTATGTAACTCAAGAAAATTAGTAAATGTAATGAGTTTTAGACCTACACCTATTGGAGACGATTACAGTAAAAAACCAAAATTAAAAAATAAATATCCTTTAAAAATAAACAAATGTGAAAATTGTAATTTTTATCAATTATCTCATACTATAAATCCTAAGATATTATATGGAGATTATCTTTATGTCACCAAAACATCTTTAGGCTTACCTCAACATTTTCAAAAACTCGTTAAAAAACTAAAATCAAATAAAATATTATTTAAGGGATGTAGAGTGTTAGAAATAGGATCTAATGACGGAACACTACTTAAGCTTTTAAAGCAAAAAGGAGCTCATGTCTTAGGAGTAGATCCTGCAGCAAAAAAAAGAAATGTAGCAAAGACCCAAACTATAAATAAACTATTTGATGAAAGGTTATCAATTAATATTAAGAAAAAATTTGGAAAATTTGATTTAGTCGTAGCAAACAATGTTGTAGCAAATATAGACAATTTAAATGGATTATTTAATGGAATTGATAATGTTATTAAAAATAACGGTTATTTTATAATGGAAACCTTTTCTTTATCTGGATTAGTAAAAAATAATTTAATTGATAATATATATCATGAGCATATTTCTTATTTTTCAATTGAACCATTTAAAAAATTTCTACAAAAAAGAAATTTTGAATTATTTTTTGTTGAACATTTAAATATTAAAGGTGGATCACTAAGACTAATTTTTAAAAAAGGTAAAATCTCTGATAAATTTAAAAAACAAAATATTCTGGCAATAAATAAAGAAAGAAAAATTTTTTTAGATAAAAAAAATACTTTAATTAAAATTCAGACAAAAAAAGAATTAAATAATAAAAATATAATTAATTATATAAAAAATGAAAAAAAGAGGGGTAAGCTAATTTGTGGATTTGGAGCTTCTGTTGGATCAACTACAATGATATATGATTTAAAAATAGTAAAATATTTGAGCTACATGTTTGATCATGAAAAATTGCGGCATAATCTTTTTGTGCCGGGTACTAATTTAAAGGTACTTAATCCAAATTTGATAAAAAAAATCAAACCAGATATAGTAATCATATTTGCTTGGAGATATGCTAAAAATATTATCAATAAAACTAGATTTTTAAAATCTACAGATTTAATTATTCCATTACCAAAATTTAAGATAGTTAAAAAATTAACATGAAAAAAATTATTTATATTTTTCGTTTGTATTAATTTTTTCTTGTTCAAAAAAGAAAAAATAAAACATTTATAAATTAATAGCGTTACTTCACCTAAAATAACATATACAAGAAAAATAATGAATATTAGTACTATTCCTATTAATAAAGTAATAAGGGAATTTAAATGATAGAAAAAAAAAAAGCTTTAATAATTGGCTGTGGAAAACTTTTCCAAACTGTCCATCTAAAAAATATTGAAAAATTTTATAAAATTGAAATTTTATTGGATCCAAGACCTAAGCTTTTACAAAACATTTTAAAAAAGAATGTTTCAATAAAAAGGTTTACAAGTTTGAAATCTTTATTCAATTTTAAAAAAAAATTTGATACTGTGTTTAATATTTCGTCTAGAACTAGTTCTTATAAAATTTTAAAAAAGTTTATACCAGTTACAAAGACAATTTTTTCTGAAAAACCAGGTGTCTTTAATTTGAATCAAGCAAGAGAAATAAAAAAAATTAAATCAAAATTTCAAACAAAAATTTTGTTTGGTTATATGTCGCGTTACGATAAAAACGTCGTAATTTTAAAAAATATCTTAAAAAAAAAAAAATTAGAAAATTTAATAAAATCTAATTTTTATATTTCAAATAATAATTTGTATTCTCCAAAAAAAAAACATTTTAACAGCTTAGAAAAAAAAGATTTTAGCTTTGCAAAACCAAATTTTCCAAAACATATAAAAAAAAATTTTAGGGTAAATTATCAAATTTTTATTAATAGATATTCTCATCTAATAAATTTAATAAATTTTTTAACTCCAATTATTTATATTAAAGATTTTAAAATTTTAGATAAATATAATTATTCTGCGTCTTTTATAACAAAAAAAAATAAGTTAATTACTTCAAGTTTTTCTAACAAAGGTGATTACTTAATTAAAGTATATTTAGAATTTCACGACTGCTGTATAACCCTTAAATTATATAATCCTTTAAAAAACAGGCATTCTAAACTCTCAATTATAAATAAAAAAACTAGAAAAAAAATTTATTTTAAGAGTTATACAGATATTTTCTTAGAAGAGATAAGATCAATTAATAGTAAAAAAAATACGCATTGTCGTTCTAAATGTAATGAACTTTTAAAAGAATTTAGATTGATAAATAACTTATGGTATAAAGTATAATATTGGTAATCACTTGATTTTTACATAAGTTATAATATATCGAATGTCGAGGGGGATAATCTGTTTTATAGCATGTAACTTCTTTATGATGATATTGTCAATATACCAGATGAGAGAGAAATTTATAAACAATTAGATTAAATTAAATATGTATAATTTAGAAAATAACACTGAAAATAAATTCATAAGCAGATATTTTTCACCATTAGCTACAATCTTTTCATTTTGTTTGCTCCTATTTATCATATATAGATCAGAAATATTTTGGGACGGAACCAAAAGAAATTACTACAATATTTATTACATTATCTCATTTACGTTTTTAGTCTTTTCTATAATTACATATTTTATTAATTATAAATTGAAATTATATTTAATTATTATATCTACAGTCGCAATTTTTAGCTTTTATTCTTTCGAGTATTTCTTAATTAAAAAAAACTTTGTTGAAACAAACTTAGATCTCAATGCAAGGATTTATAAGGAAAAAACAGGCTTGGATTATGATAAAAGAACTATAAGTCAAATTTATAATGATTTAAAAAAAGTTGACAAAACTATAACTGTTAAAATACCTCCAGAAGTATATCTTAATAATACTGATCTTGAAATATATCCTTTTTCTGGTGTTTCAAACAGTAATACAATTTATCAAAATGAAAACGGTTACTATATGATTTATAATTCTGATAGGTATGGATTTAATAATCCTGATCAAGAATGGGATGCCAGACAAATTGAATATCTTTTGGTAGGAGACTCAGCAACTCATGGTGCTGCAGTGAACAGACCAGATGATATTGCATCCAGACTGAGAATTCTTTCCAAAAAAAATGTAATTTCAATTGGTTATAGTGGTAATGGACCTTTAAGAGAATATGGTTCATTAAAGGAATATTACTCTAAAAACGTAAAAAAAATTATCTGGCTTTTTACAGATAACGATGTGCATGATATTAGATATGAATTAAATAATCCAATTCTTGTAAAATACTTAAAAGATAAAACTTTCTCGCAAAATTTAAAAGCTAAACAAAAAAAAATTGATGAGTTAGGTAAACAAATGATAGTGATTGCAGAAAAAGATTATAAAAAATTCAAATTATTTAGATTTGTTAAATTATATGAGTTGAGAAAAAAATTATTCAATAAAGAAGAACCTGATAAAGATAGGAATAAAATACCAAAAGAATTTTTTGAAATAATTAAACTTGCAAGAAATTTTTCAATAAAAAATAACTCTGAATTTTATTTTGTTCATTTACCAATAAGAAGATATTTTAATCATAAAGATGATATTGAAATTTATAATAATTTAAAAAAAAACATAAAAAGCTTAAATATTAATTTTATAGATATTCATGAAGAGGTGTTTTCTAGAGAAATTAATCCTAAAAAACTTTTCCCATTTGAAACTTTAAATCATTATAATGTAGAGGGATATAGAAAAGTGTCCGAGGCTATATTTCGGCTAACAAATTAGAACATCACTAAGACATTAAAAAATTGACAGTTGCTAATAAAGGTAAATAAAACCTATTTCTAATTTTTTTAAAAAAAAATTACTTTACAGTTCAATATTTGAACGATATAAGTTCAATTATTGAACATAATGAGTGAAAATCAAGACCAATTCAATGTGCTGAGAAAAATTAAATCAAAGCCAAATAGCTCTCAGAGAGAGCTAGCATCTGAGCTTGGATTTAGTTTGGGAAAATTAAATTACTGTTTAAATGCTTTGAAAAACAAAGGTTTGATAAAAATTAAAAATTTTAAAAAAAATCCACATAAACTCAAATATGCTTACATTTTGACACCCAAGGGAATAACGGCAAAAACAAATTTAACGCTTAATTTTATGAAAAGAAAGATGGCAGAATATGATGAACTTAAATCGGAAATGGAACAGGAAAAATAAATGTGGGCTGTATTAAAAATAAAAAAATGTAATTTAGCAACATTAAAAAAAGAGCTATATGATAAATTGGGTTGTGACGTTAAATTTTATATTCCTAGATTAAAACTGAAGAAATTTTTTAGAAAAAGGGTATTTATTACAGAACATTTTTTATTAGGGGATTATTTACTTTGTTTTCATAAAGATTTTTCAAAAAAATCAGTGGTCAGTTCTTTAAACTATTGCAAAGGATTAAAGTATTTTTTGACCGATTTCTTTAATTCACAATCAGATATACAAAAATTTATAGATAAGTGTAGACTAAATGAAGATGAAAATGGTTTTATCAAATCATCTTTTTTTGAACTTAAAGATAATAATAAATATGAATTTATTTCAGGTCCTTTTACAAAAATGGTCTTTACTATTATCAGTGAAAAAAAATTATTTGTAAATGCTTTAATGAGCAATTATAGAACTACAGTCTCTAAAAACGAAAATTTATTTAGACCTGTATAAAAATTTAAAAAATTTATGATATGTAAAAAAAATGTTTTTTACGTAGTGCGGAGCTTTGTTTAATTTGAAAGATATTTAATTTATGAAATATATTATTACTGGTGGAGCAGGATTTATAGGAAGTCATATAGCAGAAAGACTTGTTAAACAAAAAAAAAAAGTAGTTATTTTAGACAATTTATCTACAGGTAGATTAGATAATATTAGTAAGTTTAAAAATAAACTTAAGTTTATAAAGTGTGATATCTCAAAAAAAGGTAATTGGGTTAATGAGTTTAAAAAAAAATGTGTAGTATTTCATTTAGCAGCATTAGCAGATATTGTTCCTAGTATTCAAAATCCTAAGAAATACTTTCAATCAAATGTAAAGGGAACGTTAAATATTTTAGAAGCATGTAAAGATACAAAAATATCAAAGTTTTTATACTCTGCATCATCATCATGTTACGGAATTCCAAAAAATTATCCAACAAAAGAAATTGAAAAAATCGATCCTATGTATCCGTATGCATTAACTAAAAAAATGGGTGAGGATATAATAATCCATTGGTCTAAAGTTTATAAAATACCTTTTATTTCTTTGAGATTATTTAATGTTTACGGAACCAGATCTAGAACCTCTGGAACTTATGGTGCTATGTTTGGAGTATTTTTAGCTCAAAAATTATCAAAAAAACCTTTCACAATTGTTGGAAGTGGCAAACAAACAAGAGACTTTACTTATGTTTCCGATGTTGTGGATGCATTCATAAAAGCAAGCAGATCAAAACTTAAAAATGAAATTTTTAATTTAGGTAGCGGAAAAACAGTTAGTGTTCTTAAAATAATTAAATTGCTTGAAGGCAGAAAAGTGCATATTAAAAAAAGGCCTGGAGAACCAAATTGTACTTTTGCAGACATAAAGAAAATAAAGAAAAAACTTGATTGGAAACCAAAAATTTCTATTGAAAAAGGCGTACAAATTCTTCTTAATGACATTAATTATTGGCAAAAAGCTCCAGTTTGGACTCCAAAAAAAATAAACAAAGCAACAAAATTATGGTTTAAATACTTAGGATGATTAATAAAAAAATTCATACTTTAAAATCCCTTTCTAAAATTATTATTGATTTAAAAAAAAAATCAAAGAAAATTGTTCATTGCCATGGAGTATTTGATTTATTACATATTGGTCATATCAAACACCTTAACAAAGCAAAAGAAAAAGGTGATAAGTTGGTAGTAACAATAACTCCTGACAAATATATAAATAAAGGTCCTGGAAGACCTGTTTTTAATCAAGTTTTAAGAAGTGAGGCGCTAGCAGCAATTGATGCTGTAGACTATGTTGCAATTAACGAAACTCCCACCGCAGTTCATCCAATAAAAATTTTAAAGCCAAATATATATAGTAAAGGTAAAGATTACAAAAATTTTGATGAAGATATAACAGGTGAAATTAAAAATGAGTTAAAAGCATTAAAAAAAATAAAAGGGAATATCTTTTTTACAGAAGAGCTAACATTTAGCTCAAGTAGATTAATAAATAGATTTACAGATTTTTTTTCAGAGAGACAGAAAAAAACAATCCAAAAAATAAGTAAAAAATCAAACTTTAAAGAAATTAAAAATAAAATTGAAAGCTTCAAAAAACTAAAAATTTTAGTAATAGGAGAAACAATCATAGATCAATATAATTTTTGTGAAGCCATAGGTAAATCAGGTAAAGAGCCAATGCTAGTGCTTAAAGAAATTAAACAAGATCAATATCTTGGAGGAGTATTAAGTATTGCAAAAAATTTATCAGAGATTTCAGATAAAGTCACAATACTTTCAATGATAGGTGAAAAAAAGGATTACTTAAAAGATATCAAAAAAAATTTACCAAAAAAGATAAAACAAAAATTTATATTTAAAAAAAATTCTCCAACAATAATTAAGAAGAGATTTGTTGACAATATTAGTAATAATAAAGTTATTGGTGTATATAAAATTAATGATGATATTTTGAATAAAACAGACGAAAAAAAATTTAATCAATTGTTATTGAGCGAAATTCAAAAGCATGATTTAATAATAGTGTCCGATTATGGACACGGCCTTATATCAAAAAAAAGTGCAGATATAATTTGTAAAAAATCAAAATTTCTTGCACTTAATGCTCAAATAAATGCTTCTAATATTGGTTACCATACAATTAGAAATTACAAAAATTTTAATTCATTAATTATTAATGAAAAAGAAATAAGACATGAATTGAGAGACAAAATCAGCAAAGTAGAAATTTTAATGAAAAAAATATCTAAAGCGAAAAATATTAAAAATGTAATTGTAACTAAGGGATCCAGTGGTTCAGTAATGTATGATAGGTTAAAAAATAAATATTATTATTCAGATGCATTTGCACATAAGATAATAGATAAAGTTGGAGCAGGAGATACTATGCTTTCTATAATTGGTCCTTGTATAAAAAGAAAAATTGACAATGATATTACATTATTGGTAAGTTCATTAGCTGCAGCACAGTCAGTAGAAACGATTGGTAACAAACACACCATTAGTAAAATACAAATATATAAAAATTTAGAGAGTATTTTAAAATAAGACTAAATTTGTATAGTTTCTCCAAAGTTTCAAAAACTGTATAAAGTTACAAACAGATTTTAATTAAGATTATAAAGAAAGAGAAAAAAAAACTTATTAAATATCTAAAAAAAAATATTATCTGAGTTAAGCTCTTTAAATTTTATATAAATTTATAGAATTCGTTCCGATACTCCATAACTTATGAAAATATTTAGTTTTTGTATTAAGTTTCTTTTTTTTATAACTTAAAATAATTTTTAGAAACTCATTTAAAGCAAGAGTAATTTTATTTTTATTTTTCAAGAAATTTAATATTTTAGATATTTTTGAGATAATATTATAAATTTCATCAATTTGTCCATTTTTCAACTTTTTATTAAAACCGATTTTTGATGTCTTAAGATTCAACTTTTTAATTAAATTATACAATTGATAAATAAATTTTCTATTTTCAGTATTTATTGAAAATTGTGTTTCAAAATCAATAAAATTCACTCGTTCTTTTAAGTAGTTACTAATTATATTATTATTATAATTATTTAACGTCATATTTTTATACCAGATAAAGTCTTTTGAAAAAGCTGGAGATGTTGACTTAATATAATTTTTTTTCTTTAAGATTTTTTTTACATCTAAGAGATCAAAGTATTTTTTTTTTTGTAATCCAACTCGTATGAAGGATATTGTCTACAACCCATTTATCTGCTTTTCTAGTATTTGGAGAAAGATATCTTAAGTGTTTTTGGAATAAATTAGTTAAAAATTTGAGTTTTAAATCGTCATCTAAAATATTTTTTTGATTAACGAGTAAAATAGAATACAAATATCTCAACTTATCTGATAAAAGTCCTTCTAGATTAGCTAAAGTTAAAACTAAGCAGCCACCTGATTTAGTGAATTTTATCATTTTTCTTAAAATTTTTTCTGGGTTATTTAATCCTTGGAGTGCATTTTCGATTATTACATAATCAAATTTTTTTTTTGATGAAAAAAAATTGATATCTTTATTTATTATTTTTTTATTTTCAAATTTTGATAAATTTTTCCTCAAAAATTGTAGAGATTTAGGATTGTTATCAACTAGAGTAATGTCTTTAATTTTACAATGTTTCAACAAATAATATGCATTGTATCCAGTACCAGCGCATAATTCCAAAACACTTTTATTTTTAAATTCGATTGGTGTTATTCCTATCTTAAAATAAAAATTAAATCTTTGTTGAAAGAGAGTTTTTTCGTCTAAATCACCAGTATTTACTACAGGTATTATATTAAATTTTTTATAGTAATCTAAATAATTTCTCATAGTTAAATTTTTTATAACAATGTCTACTATATTTCAAAATAAAAAAATGTTATTAATAATTTCTTTAATAAAAATTTTAAATATGAAAAAAACTTTAATTGTTACAGGAATCACAAAAGGAATTGATTTTGGTTTTCACTTCTCACTCCTCAAGTTTTATAACTGGCTTAACAATACTTTTTGATGGAAGATTAAGATTATTACGTTAAAAATATGACTATTATTTAGTTAATTAATAATTATGAAAAAAATATTTATTACTGGTGGTGCTGGATACGTTGGATGTTTTCTAACAGACTACTTAATATCTTACGGTTATCATGTTACAGTTTATGATTTATTTATTTATGGGGAGGATGTTTTTGAAAGCAAAAAAAATATTAAATGTATCAAAGGTGACATAAGAGATAAAGAGTTACTACGAGATTCTTTAAAGGGACATGATGTTGTAATACATTTAGCATGTATATCTAACGACCCCAGTTTTGAATTAAATCCTAAATTAGGTCAATCAATAAATTTAGATGCTTTTGAGCCGCTGGTAAAAATTTCTAAAGAGGAAAAGGTTAAAAGATTTATTTATGCCTCTTCGTCAAGTGTTTATGGAATAAAAAAGATAGAAAACGTTCATGAAGATATTGAATTAGAACCTATTACTGATTATTCCAAATTTAAAGCAAAGTGTGAGGAAATACTGAATAAATATATTGATGAAAATTTTATAGGTGTAACAATTAGACCTGCAACAGTTTGTGGGTATTCAAAAAGACAAAGATTGGATGTAATTGTAAACATATTAACTAATGTGGGATTTCATAATAAAGAAATTACTGTATTTGGAGGTGATCAATTAAGACCAAATATACATATAAAAGATATGGTAAGGGCATATAAGAGATTAATTGAGGCCGAGCAAGATCTAGTAAATGGACAAGTGTTTAATGCGGGATGGGAAAACAAAAGTGTTAAAGAAATAGCAAAAACTGTAAAAAATGAACTCGGCGAAGGGATTAGTTTGATTGTTACACCAACAAATGACAGTAGATCATATCATATATCCTCAAAAAAAATTAAAAAAGTATTAAACTTTAAAACTAAATTTACAATTAATGATGCGGTTAAAGATTTAAAAAAAGCATTTGAACAAAATCTTCTTAAAGATCCATTAAATAATCCGGAATATATAAATATTAAAAAGATGCAACTAATAAATTTGGATTAAATTTTATGAAAGTAAATAAATTAAAGATAAAAGCAAAAGAATTGCGAAAAAAAACTTTTACTGCATTCATAGAAAAAGGTGAAGCTCATCTAGGCGGAGCTTTTTCAATGATAGAAGTTTTGCTTTGTATTTATGAAATTGTATTAAAAAAAAGGACAAATTTATTTTAAGTAAATCTCACTCCTCTTTTCCATTATGTATTTTACTTAATGAAAAAGGTTTAAAAACTAAAATTACAACACATTTAGAAAGAGATGAAAAAAATGGAATTTATTGTACAACAGGCAGCTTGGGCCACGGATTTCCAATAGCCTCAGGCATGGCGTTTGCAAGGAAAAAACAAAGAAAAAAAGGTAATATTTTTTGCTTAATAAGTGATGGTGAGTGTCAAGAAGGAACTACATGGGAGTCTCTTTTGATCAGCTCAAAACATAAACTTGATAATTTAAAATTGATTATTGATTACAATAAAATTCAAGCTCTTTCAAAATTAGACGATGCACTTCCCTTGGAGAATTTGGCAGCAAAGTTTAGAGCTTTTAATTGGAATTGCATTGAAGTGAAAAATGGCCACTCTTTTTCCCTATTAATAAATGCTTTTAAAAAAAAAATAACAAATAAAAAACCAACTGCATATATTATTCATACAATTAAGGGAAAAGGAATTAAAGAGTTTGAAAATGACCCTATTTGGCATGCAAGAAAACTGCAAGGAAAAGAAATTATAATTGGTAAAAAAAGGCTAGGATTGATTTAGTGAGAAGAAAATTTGGTAAATTGATTAACCGGTTAGCAAAAAAAGATAAAAAAATTATTTTGCTAGTTGGAGATATTGGATATAGTATTTTTGATGATTTCAGAAAAAATCATCCGGATAGATTTATAAATCTAGGTATTTGTGAGCAAAGCTTGATAGGAGTTGCATCTGGTTTTGCTTTGGAGGGCATGAAACCCTGGGTATATACAATTACACCTTTTTTAATAGAAAGACCTTTTGAACAAGTAAAACTTGATATAGATCAACAAAATGTAAATGTAAATCTAGTTGGATTTGCAGACTACCCACATTTAGGCCCGACACATGCTGAGATAAATGGAAAAAAGTTATCTAAATTATTTAAAAATATTAAGTCTTACTTTCCTAAAGACAGTTTAGAGACAGAGAAATGTGTTTATAAAAGCTATAAAAATAAAGGTCCTAATTTTATTAGTTTAAAAACAGACAAAACATTGACTAAGAAGTTTTAAAAAATAATTTATTTTTTCAAATTAGTCTATAAAGTTGAACAATCTAATGAATTTTTTATCAAAAAATGAAATTAAAAAAACAAAAAAATTTGATGATAGAGGGTACTCTATAATTAAAGTAGAAAATAAAAAATCATTAAATTACATTCATAAATTAATTTTAAAAACAGTTAAAAAATATCTTAAAACTAAAAAAAATATAAATTTAAATTATATTCATAAGTTTGTTTCAATAAATGAACTTAATCAATTTAGACTTATGATTATTGAAGCAATAAGTAATAATAAATTGGCAAGATTTCACTATTTTAATTTAGCTAGAGAAAATATTTATTCAATTGCCGGCAACGAGTTAATGATGCAAAAAAATATAAATTTAAGTATTCAGTTTCCAAATGATAATAGTTCTCTTTTACCAATTCACTCAGATGTATGGTCAGGAGACTCTCCATACGAAGTAAACTTATGGTTACCTTTGGTAAATTGTTATAAAACGAAGTCTATGTATATTTTAGAAAAAAAAAATTACGAAGAATTTAAAAAAAAATTAAAAAAAAGTAAAACAAAAAATAGTTTAGAAATCTATAATTTAATAAAAACAAAATTAAAATGGCTGAAGATAAATTATGGTAAATGTCTAATTTTTGATCAAACTTTACCACATGGCAACATAGTGAATAAAGAAAATCAAACAAGGTGGTCAATGAACTGTAGATTCAAATCATTATTTTCCCCATATGGCGACAAAAAAATTGGGGAATTTTTTTTACCGATTACAACAAGATCTATGACCAAGGTAGGTATAAATTTTGAATTTCCATTTAGTAAAACAAGATGAAATTAAAAGGATATATTTTTAGCAGACCTTTTTTTAAAGAAAGAGTTCCCCAGAGTGTTCAGAATTTAGTAATTAGAGATTATTGTAAGAAAAAAAATTTTGATTTACTTCTGAGCTCAACGGAGTATTCGATGAAAGATAGTACTTTTATTTTATTTGAACTTATTAAAAATTACCATCATTATGAAGGAATAGTTTTTTATAGTTTATTACAGTTACCCATCGATAAAAAAGAAAGATATAAATTATATCAAAAGACACTTGAAAAAAAAAAAAGAATTACATTTTGCGCTAGAAAATTTTTCAATTAAAAATAAAAAAAATTTATCTGAATTAGAAAAAATATTTTTGATAAAAAGTTTAGAATTTAAAAAAAAGAAAAATTACAAAAGAAAAATTCAACTAAAGAATTTTGTTTCGCCAAATCATAAAAAAATAAAAAGAAATTATATTGAACGAATGGTAAATCAAAAAGTAAAATGCATGAAAATTTCAAAAAAATATGGTTATGATTATTGGGATGGTGATAGGAAATATGGCTATGGCGGCTTCAAATATATTCCAGGTTATAATTCTCTCATTGCAAAAAAAATAATTAAAACCTATAATTTATCAGATAAATCAAGACTTTTAGACATTGGGTGTGGCAAAGGATTTTTAATTTATGAAATTAAAAAAATTTTAAAAAATATTAAAATAATAGGAATTGATATCTCTAAATATGCCAAAAATAAAACAATAAAGGGCATAAAACAAAATATTATTATCAAAGATGCAAGAAAAAAATTAGGTTTCAAAGATAATTTTTTTGATTTAGTTATTTCCATAAATACTCTTCATAATTTTAAGATTAACGAAATTACTTCATGTTTATCTGAAATAGAAAGAATAGGAAAATCAAAATTTATTTGTGTCGAATCTTATAGAAATGAATTCGAACAATTTAACCTTCAGTGCTGGGCGCTAACAGCTGAAACTATTATTGATGTTAAAGCTTGGAAGTGGATTTTTAAAAATTCAGGATATTCAGGCGATTATGAATTTATTTATTTTGAATAAAAAAATAAATTAATGAACAAAAATATTTTAAATAAAATTGTAAAAATTATACAAGTAATAATCTGTATACCATTTATATTATTAATAATTTTAATTTATCCTTTAATAAAAATAAAAATTTTTGAAATAGAGACAAGAGCTATTGGGCATTTTTCAAGATCAATAGATATTTTTTTATCTGAATTATCAGCAGGTATTCATTCAACTAAGAGAACAATTTATATTTGCTTTCCAAATAAAATAATTGCTAATAATTTTCTTTTAGAAAAATGGAAAAGTAAATTATTTATTTTTAAAGGATTTATTTTCAAACCAATTTTTTTATTTTTTAAAAAGATTCCATTTGGTTTTTTATTTCTTGCACCATATAGACATTGGAAAGAAAATGATTCATGGAAAAAACCTTGGCAAGCTCATGATATTCATAATGTTTTATTTAAAACAGATAAAAATTTGATCTTTTCATCTAACGAAATGAGAATGGGAAATGAATATCTAAAAAAAAATGAAATAGATATTAATAATTATATATGTTTGCTTATGAGAACACCTAGATATTACTATGAAAATAACTTAAATCCTCATAACAAGAAAAATTTAAGAGATTCTAATTTAGATAATTTTTCGACCTCATTAGAATATTTATCAAAAAAAAAATATAAAGTTTTAAATTTAGGAGCCAAAGATATAACTCACATAAAAGATAATTTAATAATGTATAATAATTCTAAGTACAAAAATGATTTTAATGATATTTTTTTACCTTATCATTGTTCATTTATGATATCTTCAGGATTGGGTTTAGATTTTATTCCTTTACTTAATAGAAGAAAAAGATTTTTTGTAAATTTTTCAGAAATTTTTGCTTTTTGGATTATAGATGGCGATGTTGACTTAATGATACCTAAAAAATTTAAAAATTTAGCCACAGGTGAATTTATCCCTTATTCAGATGTTTTGAAATTAAATTTATCAAATTGTAATTATTTAGAGGATTTAAATAAAAAAGGTTTTGATTGTGTTTCAAATAGTGCAGAAGAGATACTTGAAGCTGTTAAAGAAATCGAATTTTTTCATAAAGAAAAAAAATATTTAAATAATGATATGGATTTCTTAAATGATAAGTTCAGACGTATTTATTATGATAGATATGGTTATAGAATAAAAAAAACAAAAATCTGCAATAGTTTTTTAAAAATAAACAAAGATTTAATTAATTAATTATTACAAGTGAAAATAAATAATTATGGAAAGTCAAAACCTTTACAAGAGGCAATAAATACAGTTAACCAATTGTTTGATAGAGGGCATGTAGTTAAATTATTTACTGCTAGATACATGGGTCGAAATGATGATAAATAGCTTATGGTATTAAGTATAATATAGGTTAACTACTTGTTTTTGCATAAGTTATAATATATCGAATGTCGAGGGGGATAATCTGTTTTATAGTATGCAACTTCTTTATGATGATATTGTCAATATACCAGATGAGAGAGAAATTTATAAACAATTAGATTAAATTAAGTATGATCAAGTTAGGTAAAATAATATCTTACTCGTTAGTATTATTATGTTTTATTTTTATTTTTATTTTACTTTTTAGAACATACATTTATGATTTGAATTTATTCTATTATTCAAAATATTTTTATTTCGTTGGTATCTTCCTTATTTTTGCAATTTTAAGTTTCTATATCAAAGATGAAATTAAAATAAATATTTTCATATTTTCATTATCAATAATTTTTACGTTATATCTTTTAGAGACTTTTTTAACTTATAATGAGTGGAAAAATAGATTAGGAGATAAAAGAAGCTTAACATCTTTCTATAAATCTCAATTAGATAAATACGACAATTTAACTACTTTAATTCCACCATCAGCTTTCTTACAAACTCATAAATCTGATTATTTCCCTTTATCATTGATACCAAACTATAATATTGTTTCATGTAATGAAAATGGTGAATTTATAATTAATCAAACAGATAGATATGGATTTAATTCAGAGGATAAAGAATGGGACGTAAATACAATAGATTTTATATTAATTGGAGACTCGTTCACATATGGAATGTGTGAAAAAAAGGATAACAATTTCAGTGGGCACATTAACAAAAATTTAAATTATGACCCAAAAATTATAAATTTGGGAATGCCCGGAAATGGCCCATTAATCTCATTTGCATCTTTAAAAGAGTATTTTCCGAAAGATAAAAAAGTAAAAAATTTAATTTGGTTTTATTATCCAAATGATTGGCAAAATTTATTGAATGAAAAAAATAATCGTATACTCATGAAATATATTGAGGATAAACATTTTCTTCAAAATTTAAAAGAAAAGAGCAGTTATCATAAAGAAGATTATTTAGAAAAGAATTATTTAAGAAATCACCAACTTAAATTTAAATTTTTAAGATTAAGTAAACTAAATTTTTTAATTCAATATTTTTTTTCTCAAAAGAAGAATAAAATTAATGATACATACAATAAAAATTTAGAATTATTTTTATTAATTTTCAAAAATATAAAAGAGGAATATTTTGACACAAATTTTTATTTTGTATATCTGCCAGGTTATGGTTATTATTTTTCTGAAAGTAAATTGATTCAAGATAATTTATCAAAAAAAATAGACTATGAATTTTTAGAAAGTTTAGATAAAATAGGAATTGACGTAATAAATATAGATAAAATTTTTGAAAAAATTAGTGATAAAAGAAGACTATTCTCAAAACATAAGACTAAAAATCATTATAGCTCATACGGTTATGAAATTGTGGCAAAGGAAATAATAAAATATAAATATTCGGCAAATTAAAAAATGAAAGAACAAAAAATAAAAATGGGATCAAATAGAAGTTTTGGTATAGTTTTTTTTATAGTTTTTTTGTTAATTGCTGTTTATCCTTTAATAAATAATGAAAGTATAAGGTTTTGGTCTTTAATAATATCTATAATTTTTTTAATTTTAGGATTATTAAAATCTAGAGCACTAACACCTTTAAATATAATCTGGATCAAATTTGGGATTTTGTTAGGAAAATTTATAGCACCAATTGTAATGGGTGTTATATTTTTTTTAGTTGTAACACCTATTGGTTTAATAATGAGACTTGCTGGAAAAGATATACTAAATTTAAAACTAAATAAACATAAGTCTTATTGGATCGAAAAAAAAGATCCAAAGAGTGAAATGAAAAATCAATTTTGATATGAGTTTTATAAAAGAATTTTGGGAATTTTTAAAAGTAAGAA
>MDTG01041545.1_pt1 | contig 16827 bp, 14 predicted proteins | sample 811421 | NCBI WGS metagenome assembly MDTG01 (sample SAMN05326645, study PRJNA326480) | marine metagenome | isolation source: seawater | place: Pacific Ocean: South East | collected 2011
CGGCTTGCCAGCCTTGGCCCGGCTGCCGTGATCGAAGCGATTGCGGGCCTAGCGGCAGGCACGCTGAAAGGCGAAGTGCAAAATGATGCGCTGGCCACCTATGCGCACAAGCTCAATAAGGAACAGGCACAGCTCGACTGGTCGCGTCCGGCGGGTGAGCTGGAACTGTTGATCCGTGCATTCAATCCTTGGCCGATCTGCCAGAGCAGCCTCAATGGCGCAGCGCTTAAAGTGCATGCCGCCAAACTGGGCGAGGGCAGTGGCAAGCCAGGTGAAATTCTCGCCGCCAGTAAAGAAGGCCTGACGGTCGCTTGCGGCAGCGGCGCGCTGTTGCTGACTCGCCTGCAATTGCCCGGCGGCAAGGCGCTGAACTTCGCCGACCTGTACAACAGCCGTCGTGACCAATTCGCCATCGGCACGGTGCTCGCATGAATCCGCGTCTGGCTGCAGCCCGCGCCCTGAGTGCGGTTCTATCCGGCAAAGCCTCACTGGGCAGCAGCCTGCCGCCACAACTCGACAAGGTTGAACCACGCGATCGCAGCCTGACTCAAGAGCTGGCATTTGGCACGGCGCGCTGGGAGCCAAGGCTTTCGGCGCTGGCCGAGAAGCTTTTGCAGAAACCGTTCAAGGCCGCCGACAAAGACGTCGAGGCCTTGTTGCTGGTCGGCCTGTATCAGCTGCTCTACACACGCATTCCCGCGCACGCCGCCTTGGGCGAAACCGTGGGTTGCGCCGACAAGCTGAAAAAGCCCTGGGCCAAAGGCTTACTCAACGCCGTGTTGCGCCGCGCCCAACGTGAAGCCGAACCATTGCTGGCGGAAATGGAGCGCGACCCGATGGTGCGCACCGCGCATCCGCGCTGGCTGCAAAAGGCCCTCAAAGCCCATTGGCCCGAGCATTGGGAAGCGATTTGCGCGGCCAACAATGCGCATCCTCCGCTGATGCTGCGGGTTAATCGTCGCCACGGCAGCCGCGATGACTATCTGCAACAACTGCAAGCATCCGGTATCGAAGCGACCGCCTGCACCTTCAGCCGCGATGGCATTCGCCTGATTCAAGCCTGCGATGTCACAACCCTGCCCGGATTTGCCGAAGGCTACGTCAGCGTGCAGGACGAAGCCGCGCAACTGGCGGCAGACTTGCTCGATCTGGCGCCGGGGCAACGCGTACTCGACGCCTGCTGCGCTCCGGGCGGCAAAACCTGCCATATCCTCGAAGCCGAGCCCGAGCTGGCTGGCGTGGTGGCGATAGACCTCGAAGCCAAGCGATTGGTGCGCGTTCGCGAAAACCTCGCGCGCCTCAAGCTCGACGCCGAATTGATCGCCGCCGACGGCCGTGATGTCAGCAAATGGTGGGACGGCAAACCGTTCCAGCGGATTTTGCTCGACGCGCCCTGTTCCGCCACCGGCGTGATTCGCCGCCACCCGGACATCAAACTGGCGCGCAAAGCCGAAGACATTGCCCCGCTGGCGCACCTTCAGGGCGAGTTGCTTGACGCACTGTGGCCAACGCTGGCGGTTGGCGGCATCATGCTCTACGCCACATGCTCGACCCTGCCGACCGAAAACAGCGAAACCATCGCGGCCTTCCTTGAACGCACGCCGGGTGCACGCGAGTTGGACATTGCCGGGCCATTTGGCCTGCAGCAGCCACACGGTCGACAATTGTTGGCGCAAATGGACGGCCACGACGGCTTCTACTATGCCAAGCTGATCAAAATCGCCGCGACTCCTCGCGGCTGAGGAAAGGAAACGGATGAAAATCATCATTCTCGGCGCCGGTCAGGTTGGCGGCACACTGGCAGAGCATCTGGCCAGTGAAGCCAATGACATTACCGTTGTGGACACCGATGGCGACCGCTTGCGCGACCTCGGTGATCGTCTGGATATTCGTACCGTACAAGGCCGTGGCTCATTCCCGACCGTGCTGCGTCAGGCTGGCGCGGATGATGCCGACATGTTGGTGGCCGTGACCAACAGCGACGAGATCAACATGATCGCCTGTCAGGTGGCCTACACCCTTTTCCACACCCCGACCAAGATTGCCCGTGTCCGCGAAGCGGCTTATCTGAGCCGCAGCGGGCTGTTCGATAACGAGGCGATTCCGGTCGATGTACTGATCAGCCCCGAGCAAGTGGTAACCAACTACATCAAGCGCCTGATTGAACATCCGGGCGCGCTGCAGGTGATCGACTTCGCCGAAGGCAAAGCTCAGTTGGTGGCAGTTAAAGCGTATTACGGTGGCCCGCTGGTGGGTCAGCAGCTGCGTCAGCTGCGCGAGCACATGCCCAATGTCGACACCCGCGTTGCCGCTATTTTCCGCCGCAACCGGCCGATCATCCCGAAGGGCGACACAGTCATCGAGGCTGACGACGAGGTGTTCTTCATCGCCGCCCGCGCCCACATTCGTGCGGTCATGAGCGAAATGCGGCGTCTTGAAGACAGCTACAAGAAGATTGTGATCGCCGGCGGTGGCCACATTGGCGAACGTCTGGCTGAGGCCATCGAAAGCCGCTATCAGGTCAAAATCATCGAGATGAACCCGGCGCGCTGCCGCTATTTGTCAGAGACGCTGGATAACACCATTGTCCTGCAGGGCAGTGCCTCCGACCGCGACTTGCTGGTTGAAGAAAACATCAACGACGCGGATATCTTCCTGGCGCTGACCAACGACGACGAAGCCAACATCATGTCGTCCTTGCTGGCCAAGCGCATGGGCGCGCGCAAGGTGATGACACTTATCAACAACCCGGCCTATGTGGATCTGGTGCAAGGCGGCGATATCGACATCGCCATCAGCCCGCAGCTGGCAACCATCGGCACCTTGCTGACTCACGTGCGCCGTGGCGACATCGAGAGTGTGCACTCGCTGCGCCGGGGTGCGGCCGAGGCCATCGAAGCAATTGCTCACGGCGACGCCAAATCGAGCAAGGTTATTGGCCGGGCCATTCGCGACATTACCCTGCCGCCCGGCACCACCATCGGCGCGATTATCCGTGAAGATGAAGTGTTGATCGCCCACGACATTACCGTGATCGAAAGCGGCGACCACATCATCCTGTTCCTCGTCGACAAGAAGTACATCCGTGATGTTGAAAGCCTGTTCCAGGTGGGTTTGACGTTCTTCTGAGGCGATGCCGGTTGTGGTGTGTGAGGTGTGACGCCTCGATCGCCATGACGGATTGCCTCCTGCGGGGCTATCCATCCTCCAATTTGTGGGTCGCGTCTGTTCGGGGGATGGATAAATCGCGGGTTGCTCCGTCGTGTTGTGGGTAACTTTCTCCGACGATGGCATGTGCATATTCGAATCGTTGGATTAATCGCCATGACGGATTGCCGCCTTCGGGGCTATCCATCCTCCGGTTTGTGGGCCGCGCCGTCTGGAGGATGGATAAACCGCGGGTTAACTCGGCGTGTTGTGGATAACTTTCTCCGACGATGGCGTCTGCATTCTCGAATTGTTGGATTAATCGCCATGACGGATTGCCGCCTTCGGGGCTATCCATCCTCCGGTTTGTGGGCCGCGTCGTCTGGAGGATGGATAAACCGCAGGTTAATCCGTCGTGTTGTGAATAACTTTCTCCGGCGATGGCATGTGCATTTTTGAATCGTTGGATTTATCGCCATGACGGATTGCCGCCTTCGGCGGCTATCCATCCTCCAATTTTGGGGTCGTGTCGGTCCGGAGGATGGATAAACCGCAGGTTAATCCGTCATGCTGTGGATAACGCTCACGACTGTTGGAGTTTGCATGCTCGAATCTCTTGAAAAGATGCTCGATAAAGGCGTCGATAATGCGTTGCTGCGCTTTGGGCTGGGCAAGGGTTATCTGGATGCCGGCGATTGCGCGCGGGCAATTGAACACCTGCAACGCTGCGTAGCATTTGATCCCAACTATTCCGCCGCCTGGAAGCTGCTGGGCAAAGCGCTGCAAGCCGATGGCCAGACCGACGCGGCACGAAACGCCTGGGAGCAGGGCGTGGCGGCCGCTCAGGCACATGGCGACAAGCAGGCTGAGAAGGAAATGAGCGTGTTTATGCGCAAGCTGGATAAAGCCAACAACCCGTCGTGAAGCGCAGGCCCCATCGTCCATAAAGCAAAAAGCCCGGCCGAGATAACTCAGGCCGGGCTTTTTCTTGGCTGATCGACTCAGGTCGCCGGGACGGTTCTTCCGGCCAGCAACTTGGCAATCGCACCGAGCAAAATGCCGTACAGCGGCACGAACAGCACCAGGCTCACGGTGAGCTTGATGGCGTAATCGACACTGGCGATCTCCACCCAATGCTCGGCCATAAACGGATCGCTGCTCTGCCAGAAGGCGATAGAGAAGAATATGAAGGTGTCGAGCAGGTTACCCAGAATGGTCGAGGCGGTTGGCGCAACCCACCACTGACGCAGGCGACGCATGCGGTCGAACACCTGAATATCGAGCAACTGGCCGAACACATAGGCGCAGAAACTGGCCAACGCTATGCGACCGACAAATACGTTGAACTCCTGCAGCGCTGCAAAGCCTGCGAATGCAGCGTTCTGGAACAGCACGGAAACCACGTATGAGGCCACCAACGCCGGCAGCATAACGCGAGCAATCACCTTGCGCGCCGGGCCTTTGCCGAGCAAGCGAACGGTGAGATCGGTTGCCAGAAAGATAAACGGGAAGCTGAACGCGCCCCACGTGGTGTGCCAGCCGAAAATGGTAATCGGCAACTGCACCAGGTAGTTACTGGCGATGATGATAAGAATATGAAACGCGATTAACGCGACCAACGCGGGGCGTCGGATCGTATTCAAGGAAGTCTGCATGTCAGGCCTTTTTGGATGTTATGGGGTGAGGGAACCCATTGCGCTCGGGCTGGTTAGCCAAACGAGCGCGGCATTCTAGCCAATTCCTGACCTTGAGGATAGCTTTCGTACAATAAACGGATAATTGGTCACGTCAGGATGAAACGTAACCCGGCGCCTTCTGCATCGATGCGGATGACTTCCATCTCCAGGATCGGCGCTTCGACAGGCATATCCTGCACCTGCCCAGTGACCCGGTCACCTTTGTTGAGCCCCGCCATCTCCGGATGCTTGATGTAAACACCGGCATCTGAAAGGTCACGCGTTTGGGCGATCAGCTCGCCAAAACTCGGATGGCAGATTTTGATACGGCAGTTCATCGCCGTGCGAGGGTGCTGGCGTTGGTTAGACATAGCGGGTCCGTGCTCAAGGTGAACCTATTTAATAACCGAAAGCGTCATTTATGCACAGTATTAGCTATAAAAAAGGCGCCTAATTCGGCGCCTTTTGACTAACAGCTCAAATTTTTCCGCTCAATACCAACGCGCCTCACCTTCAGGGCGTTTCTTGAAGCGCTTCATGGTCCACATGTACTGGCTTGGATAAGCGCGAACATAGCGGCCAATCACCTCGCTCATGGCCGCTACGCTAACGGCGATGTCGTCGCTGTACATGCCTTCTGGCGCGGCTTCGAGAATCACTTTATAGCCGCTGCCATCTTCAAGGCGCAGTGCATGCAAGAACACGCCAACGGCTTTGCCGCCGGTCAGCATGCTCGGTACAAATTTGCTGGTAAGTGCAACGGTGCCCAGAAACGGCACGAACACACCGCTGGACAAGCTCGGCTCGGGATCGGCAGGAATGCCCACCGAGCCACCTTTGCGCACCTCTTTAATTACACTGAGGATGCCTTCCTTGGTTGAGGCGGCTACGCGGTTGCCCATCTGCACGCGCTGCTTTTGCAGCAACTCGTCCACCGCCTTGAGCTTTGGCGGACGGTAAAAAATGATCGGTTTGCACTGCGCGCAGTAGAAGTGATTGAGCACTTCCCAGTTGCCCAGATGGCTGGTGATGCCGACCACGCCTTTACCGGATGCCAGCGCTTGCTCCAACACCTCAAGGCCTTCGACTTCGCGGATCAGACCAAGCGACTTCTTCGCCGGCCAGATCCATGCGCAAGCGCTCTCGGTCAGGGTTTTGCTGATGCCAACAAGCGTCTCGCCGAGCAGTTTTTCCTGCGCAGCGGCGTCCAGTTCGGGGAAGCACTTTTGCAGGTTGACGCGGGCAACCTCGCGCGAGCCGTTAGGTATTTTCAGCATCAGCCAGCCGATTGCAGCGCCGGTCGCTTGCACTGCGCGCCAGGGCAACAATGCAAACAGGCGCAGAAAGCCCACCACGAGCGCACCTTTGAACTTCTCCACAGATCACTCCAACAGGGTCAAAAGGTCTATTGTAACGCCCCGCGCCGCAAGCCGCTCAGGTGCGACTCACGCTTTGGCCAACTGTGGATAACGAAAGCAGTCGGTGGTGTGATCCATCACCATGCCGCTGGCCTGCATGAAGGCGTAGCAGATGGTTGGCCCGACAAAGTTGAACCCGGCCTTCTTCAACGCTTTGCTCATGGCCTCGGCAGGCGGTGTGATCGCCGGCACATCACCGCGCCCGGCAAAGTGATTGATCACAGGCTTGCCACCGACAAACGACCACAGGTAACTCACCGGGTCTTCCAGCCTGAGCCAGGCCTGAGCGTTTTGCCGAACGGCCTTGAGCTTGAGGCGATTTCGCACAATGCCGGGGTCTTGCATAAGCACCTCGATTTCATCGTCGGTGAGTTGTGCCAGACGCTTAACATCAAAGCCATGCAGCACTTCGCGGTAGCGCTCACGCTTTTTCAAAACGGTTATCCACGAAAGGCCCGCCTGAACCCCCTCAAGCAGAAGCAACTCGAAGAGCTTATCGGGGTCTGTTAAGGGCACCCCCCATTCTTCATCGTGGTAAGCCATGTACAGCGGATCATCCGAACACCAAAAACAACGAGTCATAAGGCCTTCCCGGGCAAGTCCTGGCTACGTAGATTGCGCTATACTGCCGCCCTTTCTGTCGCAGCCAAAACAGGTGAATTTTTCGTGAGCCAGACTACGCCTGCCGTGCGCACCTTCCAAGATTTGATTCTCGCCCTGCAAAAATATTGGGCAGAGCAGGGCTGTGTTGTCTTGCAGCCCTACGATATGGAAGTCGGTGCTGGCACTTTCCACACCGCTACATTCTTGCGCGCTATTGGTCCTGAGACCTGGAACGCCGCCTATGTTCAGCCTAGCCGTCGCCCTGGCGATGGTCGTTATGGCGAAAACCCGAACCGTTTGCAGCACTACTACCAGTTTCAGGTGGTATTGAAGCCTAATCCGGAAAACTTCCAGGAACTTTATCTGGGCTCGTTGCAGGCCATTGGTATTGATCCGCTGGTGCACGACATTCGCTTCGTTGAAGACAACTGGGAATCGCCAACACTGGGCGCCTGGGGTCTGGGCTGGGAAATCTGGCTGAACGGCATGGAAGTCACCCAGTTCACCTACTTCCAGCAAGTCGGTGGCATCGAGTGCTATCCGGTGACCGGCGAGATCACTTACGGTCTTGAGCGTCTGGCTATGTACATTCAGGGCGTCGACTCGGTATATGACCTGGTGTGGGCGGACGGCCCGTTCGGCAAAGTGACTTACGGCGATGTGTTCCACCAGAACGAGGTGGAGCAGTCGACCTATAACTTCGAGCACGCCAACGTCGAAAAACTCTTCGAGCTGTTCGACTTCTATGAGTCCGAAGCCAACCGCCTGATCGAGCTTGAGCTGCCGCTGCCAACCTATGAAATGGTGCTCAAGGCCTCGCATACCTTCAACCTGCTGGATGCACGCCGGGCGATTTCGGTTACCGCGCGTCAGCAGTACATTCTGCGCGTCCGGGCACTGGCTCGCGCCGTCGCCCAGAGTTATCTGCAAGCCCGCGCCAAACTTGGCTTCCCGCTGGCAACCGACGAGCTGCGTGACGAAGTACTGGCCAAGATGATGGAAGCAGGTCTCCTGCAAGATGAAGCACAGAGCAACACCGCGGAGGCTGCAGAATGAGTGCACAAGATTTTCTGGTTGAACTGGGCACCGAAGAGCTGCCACCCAAAGCCCTGAAAACCCTGGGTCAGGCGTTTCTGGCCGGTGTTGAAAAAGGCCTCAAGGCTGCCGGCCTGAACTACACCGCCTCTCGCTACTACGCCGCACCACGCCGCCTGGCCGTTCTGGTTAGCCAGCTCGACACCCATCAGCCAGACCGCGTGATGAATCTCGACGGCCCGCCAATGCAGGCTGCCTTCGATGCCGATGGCAACCCGACTGCCGCTGCGCTGGGCTTCGCCAAGAAGTGCTGCGTAGACCTGTCTGAAATCGACACCAGCGGCCCCAAGCTGCGCTACAGCCAGTCGATTGCCGGTAAAACCGCCGCCAGTTTGCTGCCGGAAATCGTTGAGACTTCGCTCAATGAATTGCCGATCCCCAAGCGCATGCGCTGGGGTGCCCGCCGCACAGAATTCGTCCGCCCGACTCAGTGGCTGGTAATGCTGTTTGGTGATGACGTGCTCGACTGCGAAATCCTCACGCAGACAGCCGGACGCGTTTCGCGCGGCCATCGCTTCCACCACAATCAAGACGTGACCATCAACGCGCCGGCCAGCTACGCCGAAGACCTGCGCAATGCACGGGTTATCGCCGACTTTGACGAGCGTCGCGAGCAAATCAGCAAGCGCATCGAACAACTCGCCAGCGAGCAGAACGGCACAGCCATCGTGCCGCAGGCCTTGCTCGATGAAGTCAGCGCGCTGGTCGAGTGGCCGGTGCCGCTGGTGTGCTCGTTCGAGGAGCGCTTCCTGGAAGTACCACAAGAAGCCCTGATTACCACCATGCAGGACAACCAGAAGTATTTCTGCCTGCTGGATGCTGAAGGCAAGTTGCTGCCGCGCTTTATCACCGTGGCCAACGTCGAAAGCACAGACCCTGCGCAAATCATCTCGGGTAACGAGAAGGTTGTGCGTCCGCGCCTCACCGACGCCGAGTTCTTCTTCAAGCAAGACAAGAAGCAGAAGCTCGAAACCTTCAACCAGCGCCTCGCCAACGTGGTATTCCAGGCCCAGCTCGGCTCGGTCTACGACAAAGCCCAGCGCGTCTCGGTTCTGGCTGGCTACATTGCCGAGCGTATCGGCAGTAACGCGGCGTGGGCGGCACGTGCCGGCCTGCTCTCGAAGTGCGATTTGGCCAGCGAGATGGTCGGCGAATTCCCGGAAATGCAGGGCATCGCCGGTTACTACTACGCCAAGCACGACGGCGAACCGGGCGACGTGGCTGTCGCGCTGAACGAGCAATACATGCCTCGCGGTGCGGGCGCAGAACTGCCGGCCACCCTCACGGGTGCAGCCGTTGCGCTGGCAGACAAGCTCGACACACTGGTCGGCATCTTCGGTATCGGCATGCTGCCAACCGGCAGCAAAGATCCGTATGCACTGCGTCGTGCGGCGCTTGGCGTGCTGCGTATCCTGATCGAGAAGGACCTGGAGCTGAATCTGGTCGAGGCGATTGCGTTCTCGATCAAGCAGTTCGGCGGCAAGATCAAGGCAGACGGTCTGGCTGCTCAGGTTCAGGACTTCATCTTCGACCGCCTGCGTGCGCGCTACGAAGACGAAGGCGTGGAAGTGGCGGTTTATCAAGCGGTACGTGCGGTCAATCCGGTGTCTCCGCTGGACTTCGACCAACGCGTACAAGCGGTGCAGTCGTTCCGCAAGTTGCCGGAGGCCGAAGCACTGGCTGCCGCCAACAAGCGTGTATCGAACATTTTGAGCAAAGCCGACGGCCAGATTGCCCCAAGCATTGCCGCTCATTACTTCGACACACCGAGCGAGTTCACCCTCAACGCGGCTATCCAGCAAGCCGAACAGGCGGTACTGCCACTGGCGAAAAACCGTCAGTACAGCGAAGCACTGGCCAAGCTGGCAAGCCTGCGCGGGCCTGTGGATAACTTCTTCGAGACTGTTCTGGTCAACGCCGAAGATGCAAGCGTACGTGCCAACCGCTATGCATTGCTGGCCAAGTTGCGCGGCTTGTTCCTTGGTGTCGCGGATATCTCCGTCCTGGGCTAAGCCTTAATTGCGTCCGTCATCGCTGTTCCCGGCGATGGCGGACACAATGCAGTGTGAGCACGCGCATGAAACTACTGATTCTCGATCGTGACGGCGTCATCAACCATGACTCCGACGACTATATAAAATGCCTTGAAGAGTGGATCCCAATCAAAAGCTCGATTGAGGCCATTGCTCGTCTGTCCAAAGCTGGCTGGACCGTGGCTGTCGCTACCAACCAGTCAGGTATTGCCCGTGGTTATTATGGCCTCGATGCGCTCGAAGCCATGCATGGCCGGCTGAATGAGCTGGTGGCAGAGCAGGGCGGCGAAGTTGGGCTTATTGTTTACTGCCCACATGGCCCGAACGACGGTTGCGATTGCCGCAAACCCAAGCCGGGCATGCTCCATCAGATTGCAGAACACTACGACACCCGCCTCGAAGGCATCTGGTTTGTAGGCGATAGCAGTGGTGACCTGGAAGCGGCAAAGGCCGTCGACTGTCAGCCAGTGTTGGTAAAAACCGGCAAAGGTCTACGCACGCTGACAAAAGGATTGCCAGCAGGAACCTTGATCTTCGATGACCTGGCAGCAGTTGCTGCCCAGCTCCTCAACTCATAAAGCAGGCTCTGCCTGCGACGGTAAAAGCTCTTATGTCGATACTGCGGGCCATACAAATATTTCTGTTCTACTTCCTTCTGGCTACCACCTCGTTCATATGGTGCACCATCAGCGTTTTCGTCGCGCCGTTCCTGCCGTTCCGTCAGCGCTATCGTTTCGTTAACCAAGCCTGGTGCACAGTGGCTGTGTGGCTCGCCAAAGTCGTAGTTGGCATCAACTATGAAGTCAAAGGCATGGAAAATATCCCGGACAAGCCCTGCGTAATCCTCTCCCGCCACCAGAGCACATGGGAAACCTTCTTCCTCTCGGCCCTGTTCGAACCCCTCAGCCAGGTACTTAAACGCGAACTGTTGTACGTACCGTTTTTCGGCTGGGCCATGGCCATGCTCAAGCCCATCGCCATCGACCGCAGCAACCCTAAAGCTGCACTCAAGCAACTCGCCAAACAAGGCCACGAGCGCTTGGAGCAGGGCTGCTGGGTTCTGGTTTTCCCTGAAGGCACACGGATTCCATCCGGGCAGATCGGCAAATTCTCACGCGGCGGCGCCTCATTGGCGGTAAACGCCAACCTGCCGGTTCTGCCGATCGCGCATGACGCCGGCAAGTACTGGCCAAAACAAGGCTGGGATAAAAATCCCGGCACCGTACAAGTGGTAATTGGCCCGCTAATGCATGCCGAAGGCACCGGCCCTCGCGCCATCGCCGAGCTCAACGACCGGGCATTCGCCTGGGTGTGTCAGGCGCAAAAAGACATCGGTTGCCTGCCGGCAGACGCCACGGCCACAACAGCAGCCCCAGAAAAAGGCTAAGCACCGTTCCAATACTCAGCGCAGAGCAACTCTGCGCTGAGCGCAAAACCCCCTCACACTCAAAACGCCAAAGCCTGGGCAGAGCATCGCCAAACCCAGACCAGCAAACACTGCCTGCATACTTCTTATCTGGCTATCAGCGTCTGCCGATACGTCGCGCTTGGGCGTGGAGTCGTGTGGCGCGGCTGTTACCTCGCCGTACACCACTATTGTGACCGATCTGTTACCTCGGCCAATTCAGGCGTAACCGATTCGGGTGGGAAGGGAACACTATTGCAAAATATTCGTTCAACCAAACCAGGCCTGATCACGTAAGCCATTGTTTTTAAAGGACTTACAAAAACTGGCACGGCAAATGCTTTGTTAGTGGTACAACAACAATAAGATCAGCAACAAAAAACCTAACGAATCTGACATAAAAACAACAACAGGCCAGATGAGTAGCAAACAGATTTTTTTGGAAAGGGTTAGCTTTTTCCGGGTAACACGGCAATCAGATCGAAAATAATAAAACTACCTGAAGGTAGCTGGACTGATTGGATCAACCCAAATTCTGGAGCGACAAGAGTAATACCAGCATCCAAAAAAATACGTTTTCCTTGGATCCAGATGGATCAACGAACTGTTAGGCAACAGCGATCAAAATAAAAACAATAGATCGAAATAATAAAAACAGCGCTAAAGCATTATTTGAAGGGAGCCTCGGCTCCCTTCATTGCTTTCAGAGCCCCGTAAAACTCCCCCCCGCCTCAGATCCTCTCTAGCTGCAATTTAATGCTGCCTAACAATATCTGACGCCCGCAGATACGCATCTCAGATAGCTTGTAATGCGCGTTACATAAAAAAGCGAACCTCTGCTCGGTCAAGGCGTTATCGCCTCATACGCCCCAGCCTGAAGGTCGTGTGATGTACCGCTGACAATTAGGTTTTAGAGCGGCTCACATATGGGGTGATTGAATCGCGAGAATAGAAAACACCCTCTGATTCTTGATGGCTAAATTCTAGAGCAATAACGCCTGACGCATATCTCCTTGGCAGTTCTATACACCTTCAAATGGGCAAAGAAAACCTGCCGACGAATGGTTATGGTGGCCTTTTGATATATCCCGTTGTAAATTCCCCACCTCAATAAGCGTCAAATAGCCAACGCCAATATTTAGATCGGCAAGGAGCCGTCATGCAAAAAACGTTTCGCCTTACAGCGCTGAGTTGCGCTTTCCTCACTGCAGCAGGTTGCTCCAGCCAGCAGGTTCAAAGCCTTAAAGACTCTGCAAATACATTAGGCAAGGATTACGGAATGGCCGTACTTTGCGGAGTTGGCATTGTGGGTGGGGCCGCTGCGGGTTTCGCGATCAATGGGGAAAAAGGTGCAATAGCTGGCGGCGCCGTTGGTGCTGCTCTAGGTTGTGCCCTTGGTTATGTCTGGCAGTCACGCCTGAAAGAACTTGACCGCATTGCCAAGGAAGAGAATTTGAAAATCACTACAGAGCAACTGACCGTTGCTTCAAGTGCAGTAGTGACTTCGGTGCCTAAAGACGCAGGTTTGGTAACTCAGATCGAAGACAATGGCATGTTTTCCTCAGGTTCTGATCAACTCACTACAGATGGCCAGCGAGCGGTTACTAAGCTGGCAAATATGTATTCCAAAGCTAAATCTTCCAACCAGCAATCCGCCGCAAAAGAACTTCAAGAGAGGCGCTTGCTGGTGGTTGGTCATAGCGATGCAACCGGCAGCAGCGAATTTAACCAAAAGCTATCTGAGCGACGCGCCAAAACCGTTGGAAGGTTGCTTATGCAGGCCGGCATTCCTGCAAGCTCTATTTACTACCAGGGTGCGGGATCTTCACGCCCGATTGCAGATAACAGCGACCCTTTCACGCGAGGCCAGAACCGCCGGGTAGAGATTGTCGAGCTAGCCAATGAGCAGGCTCTAGTGATGCGAGCACAGTCTGAAGCTGGAAATACAAAGTACCTGCAATACGGAACATCTACAGCCAAACCTAAACTGGCAACTGCTCATCAAGCTACAAAGCCTAAAGCTGAGAATTCACCGAAAATTGTTCAGAAATCCAGTACTGAACCAGCGACTACCGCACCTTCTACTTCTGCTCTTCCAATAAATAAGCCGAAACCCGCAGTCGACTTCGCAGGCCAACCTGCCGATGCGTACAGCTGGTCCATGGCGCAGAACATCAAGCCTAAGCAGAGTGGCTTTGAATTGATCGGTACCGCGCACGCAAGCGATATGCCTATGGCCAGCTGTGAGGCCGATATGCCACGTAATGCCGGTGAAGTACTGAGTTTGGCAGACGGCACACCGCTAAAGCGTCACGCAACCAAAGATTACTTACCGGGATACAACAACCGTGTTTGGGCCAACACAGTTAACGGACATCTGGTAACAGTGTCACCGGTCTCTATCCTGCGCGAAAACGCACAAGTTGATCGCCAGCCAATCCTGCAAGTAGTTGAAAACTACGACAAAAATACTAAAAACAAAGCTCAAACGATTAAAGCGCTGGCAAACACCTACGAAGGTGAAAGCCAAGTGCTCTATCGAGTGTTCGCCACTGACACAAAAGCATCAGTTTCCTGCATGGACCTCGTGTTCAGTAAAGGCAACGCCACAGTGACCGAGGGCGCGCTGTTCTATGCAGCAGGCTCCGAAGCTTATGTCACGTCCTACATGCCAATTCCTGCCACCAAATAAACAAAGTCACGGAAGTCCGAAATGGAAGACTTATCCTTAGCTGCACTTAAATCACTGATTCTCGCTCATCAAATGCTCACAACAGGCATCCTAACGTTGCTTGCGAGCGCCGTTCTGGTCTGGAAATACTGGGAGCAAGTGTCCTATTTCCTGCTTCGCATTTGGCACAGTTTCCCCCTGATTGGCACCGTCGCCCGCCTTTCACGCAAGCCTTCATCCGTTGATAGCGATGGATGGATTAACCATGAAGTTAAGCTTGCCGGTGATTACTACCAAGAATTTAAGAAGTACATGAAAGGCCCTAATGCCTATAACGCCTCACTCGACTATCTTGCCAAGGCCGGTGAAGCTGGCCGTTCGCCTCGACCAGCCTGGGTTCTGTTTCTGGTTGTGGGTCTGGTGTTGATTGAAGCGATGGGTTTCGCCTATGTGCTCGCCGGCTGGATGAACATGGATGCGTCTACCAATGATCGTCATTTGCTGACGGCTGGTACGGCCATTTTGCTGGCTGTTGCCTCTGCAATTTTCGCCGAAGCGGCAGGCCATACCGTGCACCACAACACCTTGATTTCTCGAGCACGCCACTGGTGGCAGGGAGAAGAGACAAGCAAACGCTCGCGCAGCCTAAAAGCAAGCCGAGCAATCAATCTGGAAGACTCGCTATCTGATAGCAACAGTCCTGACTATGAACAGCTGCTGACACGTGTAAAAGATGTTAACTCCAACGTTTCACGCAAGTTTCTCTGGCTCATTGTCTGTGGTGTTTTCGTCGCATGTATGGCCATTGGCGCCTTTGTCGTGCGCTCCGCCACACTCGACAGCATCGAGACAGAGATGGTCAACAGCATGCGTGTAGAAGCTTCTGCACAAAATGACAGCAGCTTCGGCTCGCCATTCGATCTTCCAGAAGAATCGCAGGCCATCAACGACGAAGCTCAGGAAGCGACTATCGAAGACAAAATGGCAGCCATTCGCCAGGCCAGTTTGACGACATACATTATGCTGTCGTTGATTTATATCGCTATTCAAGGGATCAGTATCTGGCTGGCCAGTCGGTATTACTTTGCCGGCACACACTCGTACACGGCATGGCGCCTGACACATAAGTACGCAACGGCAGAAGAAATGATGGACGCCATGGAGCAAAAGCGTATTGCCATCGCCAGCCATGCGGACGACAAGCTGCGTCGGTTACAGACTCTGCTATCTAGCCGCGACCAAACCAGCTCAAGTGTGCTCAGCGCGTTGGATGGCACGGAGACGTCACACCGTAATTTCCTTGCCTATGTAAAGTACAAAGCGGACAAGGTTACGCAAAAAACTGTAAGTTCTGAGGCTCTAACTCCGACTAAAGCGCCTGTCGAAACAGTCACCGTGATCGAGGCTGAGGCGCCTGTAGTGGCCAAGACTGAACCCGCTGTCGCGATGAACTCTGCTGAGCTGCCTGATGTAACGAGTCTCTCAGAAGAAAGCCTGACAACCGGCAGTCTTATACAAGCTGAACCGATTGCCCTGGCGCCGGAACAAACTCAATTTCCTGCCGGCACAGCCACTGTGGTCGAGGTCCAAGCGCCTGTGGTCGCGAAAGCTGAACCCACTGCAACGATAAAAGCCTCTGATTTCCCTGATGTCACAGGTGTCTCAGATGAGAGCCTGGCAGTCACCAGTCGTGCGCTGGATATTTCAGAGGAACAACTGCGTGAATATCGCGAGCAGCAGCTAGCTCTTAAAGCGCTGGGCCTTTTTCCTGCCAAGAAAGAGGAAGCAATGTCGTGAAAATCGCCAAGGCATTGATCCTTGCACTAGCGCTGCCTTGTGCAGCGTTAGGAGCTGAACGCAACGATCTGCAAAGCTGCTATACGCGCAGTGGTCTAACCGAATTAAAACCCGCGAGTAGCGGTCGCGAGTTGGTAGTCATCATCGACCAAACAATTCCGATGCCAGAGGACTTGCAGCGTAACAGCTGGGGACAAATCGATCGCTTCGTGAGCGCCGGTGATCGCGTCAAGCTCTACACTTTTTCGGCATTTCTACCAGGTGAATATTTACGCCTGGCCTATGCCGGTGAGCTTGATATGCCGCTTGAAGGAGAGGTACGTGATGACGTGAATATGCGTAAGTTACGCAGCCTCGATCTGTGTCTCAGCACTCAGAAAAAAGCCTTCCAGAGTGGCTTTGGCCAGCAGTTTGTCAAAGGTCTTCGTGACGCTCGGCAAGATATTCCTAAAAGCGAAATCATGAACTCACTGCACAAAGTGGGTGAGGACATGCAACGCGAGCAAGGCGTACATGAGCGTGTAGTCCTGCTGATCTCGGACATGCTTGAACACTCTGAATACACCAGCTTTTACGCAGCTAATCAGATCAAGCAGCTCAATGTCAGTAAAGAGCTCCAACTTGCTCAAAGCAAAGGGCTATTCGCTGATCTGCAAGGCTCTCGTGTTTACGTGTCTGGCGCGGGCCTGGTCACAGACTCGGTTAAGCACGCTTACAGGTCTGGCAAGACTATGGATGCGCTTAACAGTTTCTGGTCTCAGTATCTAAGTGCATCTAATGCAACTTTATCTGGATTCGGAACCCCCAGTTTGAGCACAGACCTTCGCTGAAGCCGGTATTGCGCTCATACCTCATTCGGACAGCATGACTCCAACGTTCGAGGTATGAGCATCCATCGCAGCTCATCACGGCGAGATGCCAGAAAGGTACCTGGCTGTTGATACAACAGCCAAAGCGCATGCTTTTTACAGGTGAGATCGGA
>MDTG01299507.1_pt1 | contig 16827 bp, 15 predicted proteins | sample 811421 | NCBI WGS metagenome assembly MDTG01 (sample SAMN05326645, study PRJNA326480) | marine metagenome | isolation source: seawater | place: Pacific Ocean: South East | collected 2011
AAAGTAAGTAAACTGAGTTACTTCCATACCATCAAGCCAAACTTCCCATCCAAGACCCCAAGCTCCAAGAGTTGGAGATTCCCAGTTATCTTCAACAAATCTAATATCATGCTTAGATAAATCTAAACCTAAAAACTCTAAAGATTGTAAATACAAGTCTTGAATATTATCTGGACTTGGTTTGATTAAAGTTTGAAACTGATAATAAGCTCCTAATCTATTTGGGTTCTCTCCATATCTTCCATCAGTTGGTCTTCTACTTGGAGCAACATATGCTGTTGACCAAGGAGTTGAATCTAAACTTCTTAAAAGTGTTGCAGGGTGGAAAGTACCAGCACCTGCTGGAATATCGTAAGGTTGTACAATATTACATCCTTGCTTAGCCCAAAACTCTTGTAATTTTAATAGAATTTGTGAAAATGTAACCATCTATTTAATTCCTAATTTTTTATTTCTTAATAAATATTCAATCTATAGTATTTACTATAAGATTACTTCTATTTCTTGTGAATCTGTTTCAACTTTTTTAGCTTGTACGATTCTATCTTCTTTTAATTTTATAGCTAATTCACTATCAGAAATTGCAAGAATTTGCATAGCAAAATATGCAGCATTTACAGCACCAGATCTACCAAGTGCAACTGTACCAACAGGCATACCAGCAGGCATTTGAACAGTAGAAAGCATTGCATCCATTCCATCCATTGCTCCACCTTTCATTGGTACTCCAATAACAGGTTTAGTTGTAGATGCAGCTAAAGCACCAGCTAAGTGTGCAGCCATACCAGCAGCAGCAATAAAGGCAACTGCACCTTTTTCTTCTGCTTCTTTGATATAAGTTTTAGTTCTAGCAGGAGACCTATGAGCTGAAGATATAATAAGCTCATATCTAACATTAAACTTTTCAAAAGTATCAGCACAATGCTTCATAATTTCATAGTCAGATTTACTACCCATAATAATTGATACAAAATTCATTTTCAATCCTTGTTTTTATATAAAAACACGATTATATCAAAAAGTATCTAATAGTTTTATAATCTTCGATGTTTTAAGGCTTTGCCATGATTTATATTTGTATAAAGTTAATGAATCATTATCATAAATAAATTTTGATAATGATTTAGATTTATCTTCAATTTTAATAGTTTTAAGATGCTCATAGTATTTTATTTTCTTATCAATTTCTGTATCTGTTGATAAAACAATTGTCGGAATCATAAATGCATCAGAGATATGAAAAGTTGAAGTATCAGTTGTAATAATTGAATCCATATTAGAAATTATATATATAAAATCATTTATAGTTTTAGAATCTTTTGATAAGTTTATAAACTTATCATCTACTAGTTTTGAATCAATATTTAAACAACTTACAATTGTATAACCATCTAATTTTAATATTAATTCTTTTAATATTGAAGAAGCAATATTTTGAGGAATTGTTTTGCTTGCACTAGCTGAAAAAGGATGAAACAAAAGAACTTTTCCTTTCTTTTTTATAGCTTTGATTTTTTCTTCTAAATTTTTTGAAGCTACAACATTTTCAAGATTTAATTCATTATGTTTTTCATAAGAGCTTATCTTTTTATAATCTATTCCAAATTTATATAACCAAGCATCAACCATATTTAAACTATTAAAACCTGAAAGCTTTTGCATAACAGAGCTATTATCAATAAAGTAGTCATAAGTGCAAAGTTTTTTACTTGTGATACTTAAAGGCATTACATTGTTTATAAATTTTTGTTTTAAATAAACTTGTCTATCTCTTGAATAAAGACTATTATTTGAAGCATTAATATATAAATCGATTTTAACACTCTTGTAAAGTTCTTTTAACTTATTACTTAGTATTCGTAAAGCTGTACAAGAAGATACTATTTGACTAATACTTTTACCTAAACCACCAATTATTACAAGAGAAATTTCTTCTTTATCTTTTTTCACAAGTTGCTTGTAAATATCAACTTTTGAAGACTTATCAAATAATGACAATACTTCATCTTCATTTTTAATTACATTTTTTGCTGTATTTTTTTTGAATTCTACAGAGTTTAAATATTCATCTTTATTGCTAATTCCTAATTCAATAGGAAAAGATTCTAACTCTCTTACTTTCTTCTCTTTTAAAAGTCTAGTTGTATATTTATCTTTATCTACATTTTCAAAAACTTTGTTTAAATCATTAAAATCATTTTCACATGTAATATATACAGTATCATTTTCTAAGTTTGATGGCATTTTAAACTTGAAATAGTTTACTAAAGTGCCATCAGTTGTTTTTATATTAATATTTTGGGAAACTCTAAAAAAAATCATATAATACCAGGTAATTATATTTCAGTATTTTCAGTTCTTAACATTGTTAAATAAGGTAAAGTTCCAGGTAATTGAATTTTATTTGTATTACCACTATGCACTGATTCCATCTCTTTATTTGTTTCTGTTAATATTTTTTTGAAGTTTATATAATAAACTCCATCTTCTCTTTTATAGATTTTTCCAATTTCATTATCACACTCAATAATTTGAGTATCTCTTGGTGCAAATATTTCAATATCTTGATTTGGATAAACTTTATATTTACACATGAAATGTTTTTCATCTTCTGTTATAAGTCCAGTTACTTCGTAAGAACCTTTAGAAATAGCGTAATCATGATTTTGAGAATCTAGCTTGTCAAATGGTCTATGAACTAAATAAGCATCTGTAAAGCCTCTATTTTTTGTTGTATGTAATTCTCTTTGGTATTTGTCTGCATCAAATGTACCTGCATAATAATCATCAATAGCTTCTCTATATGCATTTGCAGTTACTGCTGCATAATATGGTGATTTTGTTCTACCTTCAATTTTTAAAGAGTCAACTGCACCAGAATCCATAATCTCTTGAATATGTGAAGCTAAGTTCATATCTTTTGAATTAAAGATATAAGTTCCAACTCCAGGATCTTCTTCAAGTCTAAATAGTGTATTTTGATTTTCACTCTCTGCATATAAAGTGTAATCAAATCTACAATCATTTGCACATGAACCTCTATTTGGAACACGTCCACTTTGAACTGCTGAAATTAAACATCTTCCTGAGTATGCAAAACACATAGAACCATGAACAAAGATTTCAATCTCCATTTCAGGTAAATGCTTTTTAATTTGCATAACATCTTTTAGTGAAATTTCACGTGCTACAACAATTCTTTTTACACCTAAATCCCAAAAAACTTGTGCATCTAAATAATTAAGTACATTTGCTTGAGTTGATAAATGAACATCAATATCAGGGGCAATCTCTCTACATAATTTAACAACACCAGGAGCTGCTACAATAAAACCATCTGGTTTAATTGCTGCCATATTTTCAATATGTTTTTTTAGTAAATCAATTTGTGAGTTAAAAGGGAAACCATTAATTGTTGCATATACTTTTTTACCTCTTGCATGTGCATAATCAATTCCCTCTTTAAAAGTTTCAAAGGTAAACTCTTTTCCTGCTCTAATTCTTAAACTAAAGTGACTAACTCCAGCATATACTGCATCAGCCCCATAATTTATAGCAATTTTTAATTTTTCTAAGTTTCCTGCTGGTGATAATAATTCTACTTTGTTATCTTTCATTATATTTCCTTAATAATCTTTATCATTTATATTTTTAAAATTTCGCAATTATACCTAAATTTTATATAATTTTAATATCAAACTATTTTAGTCAACTTTTACATTAATAATATATAATTATAAAAAGGATTAAAATGAAAAAGATTATATTAACAAGTTTATTAACAAGCTTACTTTTAAGTGCCTCTGATTTACAAAGTATTGGTGTTGAAGTTACATATACAGATTCAAATGATGATGAAAAGAATATTGTAATTAAAAGAGAAACTCCTGATAATTGTAAAAGTGTTAAGTTTTCTCCTAAAAATATCTTAGGTGGAAATTTAGTTGATGAAAAAGTTCCCCAAAATTGTAAAAAAACTTTTATTACATATTTAGGAAAGATTTCACCTATTAAGTTTTCTCCAAATATTGAAACTTATGGAGAAGTTGAAGTTTTAGATTTTATTGATAAAGCAAAAGATGATGAAAACATGCTTTTAGTTGATTCTAGAACTGTTGATTGGTTTTTAGAATCAACTATTCCAAGTGCTATAAATATTCCATTTATTTATTTAAACAAAGGTCAATATCCTGATGATTTTTTAGATGCACTTGAAACAATTGGTGTAGAAGTTACTAAAGATGGCTATGATTTTGCAAATGCAAAAGAATTATTACTTTTTTGTAATGGTGTGTGGTGTGGTCAGTCACCTTTATCTATGAAAAATTTAATCTCTATTGGTTATCCAGAAGAAAAACTTAAATGGTATAGAGGTGGTATTCAATCTTGGTTAAGTTTAGGACTTCCTGTAATTAAACCAAATTAGTAAGAAAGCTTTTTAAAAGCTTTCCCACTCATCCTCATCTTTTGATGGTTTTGCTTCAATTATTTTATTTGTAGCAGTTTTTGAAGGTACAGGAGAAGTAACTTCTCTTCTACTTTCAACATTTTTAATAGTATCTCTTTTAGATACTTCATTTTCATTTTTAATACTAGGTCGTCTTGCTATCTCTTCTGTTTGTACTTGTACTACTTTTTTAATAGGAACAACATTATCTCTTTTAATTTGGTCAAGAGCTTTAAATACTTCTAAAGTAGCATTATCTAAGTTATTTGAGAATCTACTTAAAGTAGTATTATCAGCATTCTCTTTACAAGTTTCATTTACATAATATTGTACATTATTATGTACATCATCATGATTTTGTTTTAAATTATTCCAATTTGCATTTCTCGTAAACTCTTTTCCATTTTGTTCTTGCTCTATTATCCATTTACCTAAATCACACTCAGTTGGTTTTGTTACAGTCCAAGGATTTGTTGTTGTACCAATTTTTTCAAAATTTGTATTTTTAAATTTAATATGGTCATTTTTTAATTTAGAAACTTTAAATACTAAATCTATATCTGCTATTTCTTTTGCACTTGATTCATTAAACTTTGCTCTATCTGCAATTTTTAATAAATTCTCAGATAAATCAGAAACTTCTGTTGCTAAATTACTAATTGTTGTTGCTGAACTTGCGTTAAGCTGTGTTGCTTGATCAAGTGCGTTAACAGCATCATTAATCTGAATAATACCTGTTTCTTCTTCTGTACTTGCAGTTGAAACATCTTCAATTAATTCAATTGTTTTATTGATATTATCATTTAATTTCGAATATCCACCAATCATATCATTAGCAATAAGTTTTCCTTCATTTGCTTTTGAAGTTGCTGTTTCAACAATTCCTTTAATCTCTTTAGCAGCTTCTGCTGACCTATTTGCAAGATTTCTTACTTCTTGTGCAACAACAGCAAAACCTTTTCCAGCTTCTCCTGCAGTTGCAGCTTCAACAGCTGCATTTAATGAAAGGATATTTGTTTGGAATGCAATTTGATCAATTACTGTAATTGCGTCATTAATTGAATTAACTTGTTTATCAATATCATCCATTGCTTGTGTTGTTTTAGAAGCTAAAGCTTCACCTTCATTAGATGATTTTTGTAAATCACTTGCTAATGATGACATTTCTTGTACTTTTTGAACATTTGATTTAACAATAGATGTTACTTCTTCTAATGCTGCTGCTGTCTCTTCTAATGAAGCAGCTTGCTCATTTGCTGAGCTTGATAAACTATTTGCAGAACTTGATAAAATATTTGTATCTTCATTTAATTTTTTACCACTTGCTACAATCATTGATAAGAATTCTGATACTGTAACACCAATTAATCTAGTACTTGCATTAATTGAGGAAATAATTCCACTAACTTCACTTGAATTAGCATTTTTATCAACTGTAAAATCAGAACTTCCATATCTTAATAAAGTATTATTTAAAACACTTAAGTTTTCATTTGTTTTATCAATCATTGAATTAATTGAATTTTTTAGTTCTTGAATTTGAGGATTAATTGAGTTTTTTTCTACTTTGTAAACATAGAAACCATTATTAACTTTTGTAATTACCTCATCCACTTCTTCAATAACTTTAGCATCAGACTCAACACCCTCTTTTAATTTTCTAATGTAAGCATTAAAACTATCAACTAGTTTTCCTACCTCATCATTAGATCTTTTTTCAATCTCTTGAATTTCTGAATCGGCATTATTCATATTTTCAATTGTTTGACTTAAACTAGAAAGAGGTTTTATAATAGCTTTTGTAATTAAGAATGAATAAATTATGTATAATAAAACTATAGCTATAAGTGAAAATAAAATAATACTAGTGATAATATCATCAATTTTTTCAGATGTTTGTTTTCTCATTAAAGAGATATCAGCTTCAATATCATCAACATAAACACCTGTACCAATTATCCAATCCCATTGTGGAAATCTTTGAACATAAGAAAACTTTTGTTGTGGTGTATCAAAATTAGGTTTTGGCCACATATATTTAACTAAACCACCCTTAGCTTCTTTATTAGCAACAACTGAGAACTCTTTAAATAAATATTTTCCAGCTTTATCTTGAACTTTTGATAAATCCTTTCCATCTAAACTAGGTTTTACAGAATGCATAATCATTTTAGGATGTGAGTCATTAATCCAAAAATACCCATCTTTCCCATATCTCATTTTGCTAATAGTTTTTAAAGCTTCTTCTTTAATTTTTGAAGAAACATCAGCTACATATTCACCTGTACCTATAACCCAATTATACTCTTTGAATAGTTTTACAAAAGAAACTTTTGGTTGTGGTGTTTCAAATCCTGGTTTTGGCCAAACATAATCAACAAAACCTTCACCTTTTGCTTTAGCAACAGCAGCAAACTCTTTAAAGATTTTTTTTCCACCTTTATCTTTATAATTAACAAGATCTTTTCCATTTAGCTGTGGTTTAATTGGATGCATTACAATTACAGCATCTGTATCATTAATCCAAAAGTATCCTGTTTTACCATATCTACTCTCTTCTACTATAGTTTTTAATCTAAATTTTAGAGCATCTTCAGATAAGATATCTTTTAACTTATTGTACTCGCCTTCTAAGATAGAAAATAAAAAGTTTGTTTGAGTCTTTAAATCATCTTGAACTTCTATTTTTATTTTATCTATAGCTGTTCTTTTATGATAAGCCTCAACTGTTTTCATTGCTAATGAAACATAGTTTTTTAATTCATCTTCTTTTTTAGCATAAGCATCTTTTTTATACTTGTTAACATTTTCATGTGAAAATTCATTGATAGCATAAATAGATTGTATTGCAATAGATAAAGATACTAATATTATTGTAACTAGTGCTAATATTAATAATTTTACCTTTATAGAGATATTTACAAACATGGCACACTCCGTTATTTTTTTATTTTATGCTACTATAATACCTATAAAAGCTTTAATTTTCAAGCTAAATTAATATTATTTTTTATTTTTTATAATAAATTTACTTTTTGATACTATCTTTAATAATTTAATCTTTTACTAATATTTTATTAATATCATTAACTATTGATATATCAAGTTTTTTATCTTTTGCCATTTGCAACATAATATCAATAGCTTCATCTTTAGAATAAGCTTTTCTATAACTATTATCTTGTGTTAATGAAGTATAAATATTTACACTAGCTATTAATCTATCTTTTAAACTCATATCTTTTGCACTTAAAGAGTATGGATATCCATTTGCATCTAATAACTCTTGAATTTTGCAGCTTAATAATGCAATGTCGTTAAAGCCCATGATATTACTTAATATTTTTTTATTGTAATAAGGATAAGCTTTTATCTCTTCTTGCTCATTTTTAGTTAATTCTTCTTCTTTTTGCAAAATATTTAAAGGTATTAATAGCTTTCCTATTTTACTCATTGATGCAGAAATTAAGAAAGTGTACTTATCTTTGTGTTCAAACTCATAAAATTCGCACATTTTCTCGCAATTAGAAATAAGTTTAGAATCTTTTTCTAGAATATCTAAAAATGATTGTGTAATATTTAATATTTCTTCAAAATCTAAAGCTCTTGTAAAGTCATGTAAGTTATTGAATATAAATTGTAAAATATCGTTTTCATTTTGTATATCTATCCAAAATTCTAGTTTTGTAGAAATATCTAAAAATATATTTACAATATCCTTATCAAATAAAGTATTTGTATTACTCTTTACAAAAGCAATAATATCTTTTCTATTTTGTATATCTTTTTTTGATAAATCAAAGTTAACATCTAAAGTGTGTGAAAAGTTTAATATTTTAGAAAATAGAGGGATATCGTCATCTTTTAATCCAAATATTCCACTTCCATTTATATTTTCATTTTGATACTTTAATACATCGTTATTATTGGAAAGAAAAGGAAAGTCTTTTATTTTTGTTTCACTTAAGATAGAGTATTCTTCATTTTTTATTTTTGCTTCATTTAGTGCAATATCATGACATAAACTGTAAGCACATAAATCAAACATCTCTTTATCATTAAGATTTAATTCTTGTCCTATCTTTAAAGATAAAAAAGCAATTCTTTTTGAATGATTTGGTGTTGTATTGTTATATTGAGATTCTACAAAATCTAAAGTATGAGATGTAGATAATAAGAAATTATTTAGATTAAATATTAATTGTTTTTTCTTGTCCATTTATAGTCCTATAATGATTTTTATATCATTATATTACTATAAATGCACCTATGTATATATTAAATTTTATAGAGTTATTTACTCTTCTTCAAATAATGAACTAATAGCTTCTACACTTTTATCAGTCATATCTAAATCTATATGAGCAGCACCCTTAACTTCTACAAGTTTTACATCTAGACCTTCTGTTTTCATTTTATTATAAAAATCTTTTGTTACACTTGGTTTTGATATTTCATCTTTTGTTCCATAAATCATAATAAATTTAGAAGACTTATTCATTTTGTCTAAAACATCTATTGCTAAAAGGTGTTTATCATTTGCATAGTCAGGTCTTTCATATCTTCCTGCAACTAATACTATATTTTTTAAAAGTTCTGAGTTTAAGCCAGCTAAGGAAGCACTCATCATTGCACCTGCTGAATGTCCAATAATTGTAATCTCTTTACTTTCATATTTGTCTTTTAAACCTATTACTAACTTTTCTAAAAACTCAACATACTCTTTTGTAGCTGCTTGATGATTATACTCTTTACTTCCAATTGATTTTAATTTATTTAAAGAAGAATTAGAATATCCAGGAAGTGCTACTGCGATTGTTGTCAAATCTGTTGACATATTTAAATTCTCAGCAAAAGGAGCATAACGACCTAAAACATTACTACCCTCATCCCATGTACCATGAACAACAATAATTAACTTATCATTATCATCGCCTTCAAACATAGCATAATTTATGCATTCACCTCCAGCATAAACATAGCCTTCATCTTTATCATCACACTCTTGTTTTGTAATAGTTTGTGAAAATAAAAAACTTGTAGAAAATAGCATTACTGCAACTAAAATATTCTTTAACATAATTAACTCCTAGTAGTATTTAATTTAAATATATGAATAATTCACTTATAATAAAATATTATAACTTAAGGAGAGGTTTTGTTAAAGAATAAATTTTTACAAAAAGTAATATTTTTTTACTGTATTTTTTTATCTAGTGTTTATGCACTAAATTTAGATGAATTAAAAAATAATGCATTAAAAGAAGTAAAAGTCATTAATACTGATGAATTAGTAACTCTTTTAAAAAAGAATCCTAATACAAAAATTATTGATGTAAGAGAAAAAGATGAGATATTAAAACAAGGTGGTTATATAAAAGCCAATAAAGTCACAAATATTTCAAGAGCAAATTTAGAGTTTTTAATTCAAGAAGAAGTAAAAGAAGATGAAACTTTTATTATTCACTGTTTTAATGGAAATAAATCACTTTTTGCAGCTAAAAGATTAAAAGATTTAGGCTACAAAAATGTACTTTATTATCAAGATAGTTTTAAAGTATGGAAAGAGAAGAATTTACCAATTTCTTCAAAAGATTTTGTTCTAAATTCTTTTTTATACAATCCAGTAAAAGAAGTTGCAAAAGGTGTATATACTTCAATAGGTGCAACACAACCAGCAACTTATGAAAACTCTGGACATAACAATAACTTAGGTTTTGTTATTGGTGATGATTCTATCTTAGTGTGGAATGCAGGTGCTAATTATCTTCTTGCAAAAAGTTTTCATGAAGAGATTAAAAAAATTTCTAATAAACCAATTAAATATGTAGTTTTAGAAAACTCACAAGGTCATGCAATGCTTGGTTCTTCATATTGGAAAGAGCAAGGTGCAAGAATTATTTCACATGAAATTGCTAAAAAAGAGATTATGCAAAAAGGTGAAAATATCTTAACAAGACATAAAAGAACTTATAGAGACAAAGCACTTGGAACTAAAATAGTAATTCCAGATGAAACGTTTAAAGATAGTATGAGTTTTGATTTAGGAAATAGAATTGTTGAAGCAAAATATTTTGGATATGCACATGAACATAGCGATATTTCAATTTGGTTAGAAAAAGAGAAAATTTTATTTGCAGGAGATTTAGCTTTTCATCAAAGAATGCTACCAATTTTTAAAATCACAGATACTAGAAAATGGCTTGAAGCTTGGGAAAAACTTGCATTATTAAATGCACAAATAGTAGTTCCAGGTCATGGTGATGTTACAGATATGCCAACGGTTACAAAATATACAAAAGCTTATCTTGAATACTTAAGAGAAAAAGTAGCTGAAGCTTTAGATGAAGGAAAAGAAGCTTATGAAGTTGATCAATCACCATATGCACATTTAGATACATTTAGAGAGTTAGCTAGACAAAATGCTTCAAGGCTTTATGAAATGATGGAGTTTGAAGAGTAAAATTATAAATCCTTTTCGGATTTATAATTTTTAGTAAAAAGAGTTAATAAGGTGTAATTCCAATAAAACCATCTATTTGTTTTTCAATAGCTTCAACAATACCTGCTTGAACATATATAATATCTTCTATAAAGTCTTCTTCAGTCCATTTCATACTTTCCATAGTATTTTTACATCCATAAAACTCTACATCATATTCCATTAAAGATTGAATTCTTTTTATAGTATTTGCATCCCCATCTTTTTTGATATGTCTCATTCCTGGACCATAAGTAATTACTGCAACTTTTAAAGTTTCAGCTGGGTACTCTTTTAAAATATTATAAATAGTTCCTATTATATGATTTGTTTTTTCAACATCGGCATCATACAATCTAACAACTAATTTTCGTGGACTCTCAAATGTTGGCTGTGGATCTGAAAATGTTGACTCTGCATATGAGAAAATAGTAAGTAATAAAATTAAGATTATTTTTTTCATTAATTGTCCTTTGTTGTAACTTGAATATCTTTTACTATTTTACCATTATTTAAAACTCTACAATATAAACCTCTATGATGTTTTACTAAAAATGGTAATTCTTTCCCAAAAACTGCCAAGTGGTTACAGATTGTACAAGCTTGTGTAATTTCTAATTCAACATCCCCTACTTTAAAAACTGTTCCTATTTTAAAATCATGTGGATCAAAATCAAATAATATATTTTCTCCAAAACTTCCAAATTCTAAATTTATTCCATTCTCTTTTGAAATATCATAAGCTTTTTTTCCAACAACCATAACTGATTTATCTTCATCTTTTCCTGCAAACTTATCGTTTTTTATTCCATGACCTTTTAATATATCTAAGTACTTAACTATAGGTCTTGGAAGTCCTGATGAATCTTTTGTAGCACTAAAAACTTCTATAACTTTCCCAATATTTTTCATTTATTCTTATTTTCCTTTAGTATCAACAAAAAGTCTTTTTTATTCCATGAACCTGGATATTTATTTTCTAATTCGCCATTATTATTTAGTGCAAAAAAAGTCGGAGTCATTCCTCTGTAGCCTTTTTTAAGATTAAAAGGTAAAGCCACATCTTCAATATCAACTTTTAAGAAAATAAAATCCTTTTGAATCTCATCTTCTACATCATTTAAACTAAGTACTTCTTTATCCATTTTTTTACAAAAATGACAAGTTTTAGAAGTTGCATAAACAAGAACTTTTTTATTAGATTCTTTTGCCTCAGTTAATAGCTCTTCTTCATTAAAATTATTTGATAAAATTCTTACTTTTTTAGGATTTTTCTTTAACCTTTGTTTTTTATATTCCATAAAATAAATTGCTAAGTTTGATATATCTTCATCACTTAATTCATAATCAACAGACTCTTTTTTATCATAATATTTAATTATTGATGGCTCACAAATACTATTATTAATATCTGGATTTGTAAGATAACTATTTAAAAACTCTTCTATTTCAACTTGTTGCATTTCAGGGTCTTCTTTATCACCTATATGCTTTGGACTATCTATAATTGCGTAAGCTAACATATTTACAGTTGGAGTTGTAAGATTTAAAAGTTTATTTTTCTTTTCAAAGAAGTTTGTTTTTAATGTTTTCATATCAATAAATTTTCCATGACATGATGAACATTTTTTTAAAAAGATCTCTTGACCTTTTTCATAATTTGCATTTAAAGTACTAATAAAAATAATAGATATTAGTAAAATCCCTTTTTTAATCAATAAGTATTCCTTTTTTCAATTTAGTAAATAGTACAAAATTTCAAACTACTTATTAAATTGAAAAAAGCATAAAGATAAATCTTTATACTTTTTCATATTTTCATTCAAAGAATACTAAACGATTCCTGGGTTATTCTTAACACCAATAATATCAGGAGTATCAACTCTTAAGTTTGCAATATGTTTTACATTTCCTAAGTAAGTTTCAACTGTTTCCCATACAGGTTCACCTGGCGATTTAGCACCAACTGTTGACCAACCTGCAACTTTATAAGATTTACTAGCTTCAAGTTTTTTACCATTTTTTGTAAGTTGAAGATTTGTAATTCTACTCCCCATCTTAGCTTTTGGATCAATTGTATAAGAAATACCACCAGTTCTAACCATATCCCCACCTTGTTGGTAGAAAGGATCTGCATTAAATAAGTTATCAGCAACATCTTCTAAAATATCTTTGATTCCTTGACCTGTAATATCTCTTGCATAAGTTTCTGGATAAGTCATAGCAGTTTGAGTCATTAAATCATCAAATGTTATATCTTGTCCAGGCATAACTGTTGTTCCCCATCTAAATCCAGGAGAAAGTGAAATATCTGCACCTTTAACATCAATTAAAGCATCACAAATAATCTGATCCCATGAACCATTAAAGTTACCTCGTCTAAATAGAGTTTCTTCAGTAGTTGCAATTGTTCTATTTAAATCTTTTATATAAGGTAATCTAACTTTTTCAATATATGCTTTCATATCTTTGTCTTCTGGAACTAAATCAGAGAAAATTGGAAGAAGCGTAAATTTATGATCTACAATTTTTCCATTTTGAATATCTAAATCAAGAACATTTAAGAATTTACCATTTGAACCAGCATTACATACATAAGTAGTACCTTCTTCATTTTTAACAGGAACTGCTTCCGGAACACCATCATGAGTATGTCCACCCATAATAAAGTCAATACCAGTACATACTTCTGCCATTTTTTGATCAACATCAAAACCATTATGAGATAAAACAATAACAGCATCTGGTTTTTCTTCTTCCCTAATAGTATCAACTAAGTCTTGCATATCTTCATCTTTAATTCCAAAAGTCCAATCTGGAATAAATCTTTGTGGGTTTGCAATAGTTGTATAAGGGAAAGCTTGTCCAATAATAGCAACTCTTGCATTACCCATTTTCTTAATTGTATATGGTTTAAAAGCATGACCTGTATCTTCATCATAAGCTTCAGCACCATCAAATAAAGCATCATCTTTTACTTTTACATTTTGTGCTAAAAATTCTGCATTAAGTTCTTTTACATTTGCTAAAACTTCTTCAGCTTTATATGTAAATTCCCAGTGACCAACAGCAACATCAACACCAAGTAAGTTCATTGCACCAACCATATCTTTACCACGTGTGTAAAGAGCTGTTGCACTTCCTTGCCATGTATCTCCACCATCCATCATAAGTGTTTTTTCAGCACCAAAGTTATTTCTTAAATGATCAATTACAGTTTTAAGTTGTGCAAAACCACCAACTCGACCCATAACTTTTGCATGTTTTTCAAAGTTTACAGATGAAAATGCATATTCTAATCTTTTATTACCTTTAATACCATAGTAATCTAACATTTTCTCACCTACAATATGAGGTGGCTTACCATAGTTACCATGAAAACCTAAGTTTACACTTGGCTCTCTAAAATATACAGGCATTAGTTGAGCATGAGAATCTGTCATATGAAGAAGTCTTACATTTCCAAAGTTTTGTAATTTATAATAATCTTCTAACTTATTAGTATCTGCCATTCTAGTATGAGAGTTTGCAAATACAGGTGCAGCACCAAGTACTGACATCATGTATATAAACTCTCTTCTACTTAATTTACTCATGTTTATTCCTATTTTATAGTTTTTTTATTTCCCAGATCCTACTACAGTAAAACCTAAAGAAGTCCAAGCTTGCATACCACCTCTGTAGTATTTAATTTTTTCAACTGGATATCCCATTTTTAATAATGCAAATTTTGCATTTTTAACCATACCTGGAGTTTGTCCACACCAGTAACCATTACAATATAATGCTAAAGTTTTTGCATTTGAGAAGTCTAAAGTACCATCATCATTTTGAACAACACCCATTTCATCTTCCATCATTTCAATTGCAGTATCTTTTTCATCAAAATTAGTAAATGGTACATTTACTGCACCTGGAATTCTTAATCTATCAAACCAACCTGGCTTTCTTGAATCAATAATTGCAATATTTTCATCTGTTTGCGCTTTTTTCATATACTCAATAAACTCTAACTCTCCTAAAGTTTCTAAACCTTTAGCTAAAGAAATTGGTTGAGGAGCTCCTCTAAATGTTGTATCATATAGTGAAGAAATTTTATTTCCAGCTGTTTGATTTCTCATAATAGTAAATTTCTCACCATTTAAATTCATATCAATAGATTTAACACCTTTTGAAATTGCTACAAACTTTGACGTCTCTTCTGCTGCAAAATTTGAAGTTGCAAATAAACCAGCAAATGCTGCTGAAACAAGTAATTTATTTAATAATTTCATATTAATTCCTTTTATTTTTGTAAAAAAAAAGCCAAGACGTTATTCTTGACTTTTTTGTTTTTAAATTTTAAATTTATAGATACTAAAATTTAGTATTTATAACCGTCACCAGGAATAGCTAATCTCCAAGTAGATTTTGCTTCATCTGCTTGTTGTAATGCTCTAATAGCAAATTTACAAGATCTATGAGCTGCAAAATTAGTTTCTAACTTAGTTTTAGAAGCTTTGCCTTTAAAATCTTTAGGATTAACCTCTTTTGCTTTTGTTTTAATTGCTTCTTCAACAGATGCTATTAATCCAGAATTATTAACACCTAATCTTCTGAATTCTAAACCCTCTTTTTTTGCAATGTCATTATATTTCTTTGCAGTTTCAATAACTTTAGAAATTCCATTAGTTTTAACACTACACTCTTTTTCTACATCAATTTTTGAATAATCACTAGCATTAGCACTAATAAATCCAGAAGTTAAAAGTGCAATAGATGTAAGTACTTTTAATGTTAATTTTTTCATAATTTTCACCTTTTACTTTCTAATATCTGGGCCATCAACTGGTAAACCATTTGATATATATGCCATGAAATATAATAATTCTTTCATTGTGTCCGAAGTATTTTTTGGTGGAACTTGACCTTGATCTTTAATACATCCAGACATTCTTCTCTCTAAAGTACCTAAACCATCATTATCAGCTTTACCAGCTGCCCATTTTAATCTATAAACAGGGAAGTGAGTAGTTTGACCTAATCCTTGAGATAAAGATTCATTTCTAACTCTTTGACCTGCACCTTGGATATGACAAGTTGCACAAGAAAGATTTAAATATCCTCTTTGTGAAAAGTAGTATTCTTTTCCTCTTTCATAAGCTTCAGCTGCTGCTTTACTTTCAATTTTAATATCAATTCTTTTTTCAGCATCAGCACTTTCTTGAGCTAAAAATGCTTGTAAATGAGTCATTTTACCTTTTTTCTCGTTCCACTTCTTTTCACCATTTGAAGTTAGACACTCATTAACAGCTTGAGTTAAAGATACAAGTTGTGCTCTTTTTTCATCATAAAATGGATAGTCACCAGCAATTTCAGTTTTAGGGAAACAATCTTTAAATGACTTTCCATTAGCAAAAGGTTTATTGAATAATTCTTCACCTTTTTCTACAAACTCTTCAGTTGGTGGGAATTCTTTAATTTCATCATAAGATAATCTACCATTTTTAGAAAATGCATAACCACCTTTAGAAAATTCGTCACCTTTAAAATTTTTAATAAAATTATTCTTTAATTCATCATCTGTTGAATATGGGAAAAATGTATTTTTACTTTTTTCAGGATCTGCAAATTTTGCTTCAAAATATTTAACAATACCCTCTCTATCTTTTTCTGCTTGTTTATTAAAGTCTCCAGCAACAGCAGCACTTGTAACTAATGCTGCTAAAGCTGTAGCTCTTACAATTTTAAATAACATGATCTCTCTCCTTAGATTTTGTTAATTACACTTAAGTAACTATTTAATTTTTGCTGAACTCGTTTGAGTTTCGCCTTTTAAATCTGTCCAAGTGATTTCAATTTTATCACCTTTTTCAGCACCTCTAAATTGAAATTTCATGTATGGGTTTTTAGATAAAAA
>MDTG01407570.1_pt1 | contig 16827 bp, 16 predicted proteins | sample 811421 | NCBI WGS metagenome assembly MDTG01 (sample SAMN05326645, study PRJNA326480) | marine metagenome | isolation source: seawater | place: Pacific Ocean: South East | collected 2011
AAGTATAATATGCAAAAAATACAATTTAGCCCGGGTGGTGGAATTGGTAGACACAAGGGACTTAAAATCCCTCGATAGTGATATCGTGCCGGTTCAAGTCCGGCCCCGGGTACCAGGTTTTCAAAGCGGTAATCAAGTATTGGCTTGTTGCAACATACAAAATTAACGAGATCAAAAAAGTAAAAAGAAATCTTTCAAATCAAAATTTTGATTATTGCTTACCAAAAATTAAGATTAAAAAGTCTGACTCTGATCTTAAGGAAGAAGTACTGTTTCCAGGCTATGTTTTTATAAATACCAGGCTTGAAGATTTCTCGTTGATAAAATATACAAGAACACGATAAACTCAAGAATTACATAGAATAATTTTTATGCAAGAAATAGATACCAATAAACAAGTAAAAGATTTTGATGATGAAATTGATCTTAGAGAGCTATTTTTTATCATAGTTCAAGGCAAATGGATTATTACATGTGCGACAGCTTTTTTAGTAATAATTGGGATTGTATATAGTCTTCTCTTGCCTAATATATATCAATCTGAGGCTTTGTTAGCTCCCGTCGATGAGTCATCTTCTTTGATTGGTGGAGCTCTAAGTCAGTATAGTGGACTTGCAGGATTAGCAGGTATAAATTTGCCGACTGGAGAAACTGGAAGTAATTCAAAAAAAGCAATCGAGCTAATGAGTTCCCTAAATTTTTTTGAAAAACATCTAATGCCAAAGATCTTTCTTCCAGACCTTATGGCTATTGAATCTTGGGATTATGAGAATAATACAATTATTTATGACGATAGTATTTTTCAAAACAATTCTAATTCTTGGGTAAGAGATTTTTCCTATCCACAAAGATTGATACCAAGTGCTCAAGAAAGCTTCGAAGTTTTTAAAGATGAAAATTTAAGTATTCAAGAAGATTTAAAAACTGGATATGTTACCTTGTCTATAAAACATCAATCTCCACAACTTGCAAAACAATGGGTTGAAATGATTGTTGAAGAGGTTAACTCTTTTTATAGGCAAAAAGATAAGGATCAGTCAGAAAAGGCAGTTATTTACCTTAATAAAGAAATTGCGAAAACCAGTTTATCGGAAATTAGGCAAGTTACAGCCTCACTTTTGGAAAAAGAAATCCAAAAGTTAACTTTAGTAGAAGCGAATGAAGATTATGTTTTTGAATATGTTTATCCTCCATCAGTAATGGAGGAAAAATCAGAGCCAAACAGATTTTTAATTATTATTTTGTCACTTTTATCTGGAGCCTTCTTAGGAATTATTATCGTTTTATATAGATATTATTTCTCAAAAGAGAAAAATGCTTTAGAAGAAGTAAGTAGTTAGAATTTGGTAGAGGCTGTTAGACTTAAAGAGCATGAATTTCTGGAGTTCTGGAGTCTACAAAAGAAAAATCGATCAACATTTATGATTATTAAATAAGAGCTTAATCATTTTGGCTAAAAGAATAAAAATAACAGTTGTTGGATCAGGCTTTGTGGGGATGTCTCTCTCGGTGCTCTTGGCTCAACACAACGATATCATTGTTCTTGATATTGACGCAGAAAGAGTTGATAAGATTAATAATAAACGATCTACTGTTGCTGATACAGAAATTGAATCATTCTTAGCAGAAAAATCATTGTCCTTAACCGCTACATTGGACAAGCAAGTTGCCTATGAAGGTGCTAGCTTTGTCATCGTCGCGACACCCACAAACTATGATACCGATACAAACCGTTTTGATACCAGTTCGGTCGATGCTGTGGTTGAGGATGCTCTCGGTTTAAATCAAGACGCGTTAGTCGTCATTAAATCAACAGTTCCAGTCGGCCACACAAAATCACTCCAAGAAAAATTTGAAACTGACCGAGTTGTCTTTTCTCCTGAGTTTTTGAGAGAAGGTCAGGCGCTTAAAGATAACCTCTACCCATCACGCATTATTATGGGTAGCCAGCTTGAGGCTGGAAAAGCATTTGTCGACTTACTAATTGAGGGTGCTGAAAAAAGCGAAATAGAAACCCTCTTTATCTGCTCAACAGAGGCCGAGGCGGTAAAGCTTTTTGCCAATACCTATCTTGCGATGCGCGTATCGTTCTTTAATGAATTAGATTCTTATGCACTGGCACATGACCTCGATACTAAAAGTATTATCAATGGCGTGTGCCTGGATGAGCGCATAGGTGATGGATATAACAACCCATCTTTTGGCTATGGCGGCTATTGTCTACCAAAGGATACTAAACAACTTTTGGCAAATTATAATCAGGTGCCGCAAACATTAATAAAGGCGATTGTGTCATCGAATACGACCCGAAAGGATTTTATTGTTGAGGAAGTTTTGAAGTTAAAGCCGAAAACAGTTGGTCTTTTTCGCCTTGTCATGAAAGAGGGTACTGATAACTTTAGATCTTCTGCAATACAAGGGATTATGAAGAGAATAAAGGAAAAGGGTATTAAGGTTTTAATATTTGAGCCCAAACTTGATACAGAGGAGTTCTTTGGATCTGAAGTGATCAGAGAAATTGAAAAATTTAAATCGCTCAGTGATGTGATCTTAGCAAATAGAAACTCGGAGGATTTAAATGACGTTGCTGATAAGTGTTTTTCAAGGGATATTTTTGGAATTGACTGAATACTATGGTTAAAAAAGTGTTAACGGTTTTTGGGACGCGTCCCGAAGCAATCAAAATGGCTCCATTAGTATCTGCCCTTTCTGCTGATAATCGTTTTGAGTCAATGTTATGTGTGACTGCGCAGCATCGAGAAATGCTTGATCAGGTTGTAGATATATTCGAGTTAAAGCCAGATTTTGACTTGGATATCATGAGACTAGGTCAAACATTAAATGATGTGACTGCATCAATTGTTGTTAGAATGAAACCCATTTTAGAAAGCTTTAAACCTGATGTAGTGCTAGTCCACGGAGATACAGCGACTACATTTGCGGTATCTTTGGCTGCTTATTATCAGCATGTCAAAGTGGGTCACGTGGAAGCAGGTCTGAGGACCGGTGATATCTACTCGCCTTGGCCAGAAGAAGCTAATAGAAAGCTTACCAGCGTGATTGCTAGTTACCATTTTGCTCCTACCGAAGGATCCAAGAAAAACCTGCTTACAGAGGGTGTTTGTGAAAATTGTATTACCGTAACAGGCAATACGGTTATTGATGCTCTTTTTAAAGCAAGGGAAAAGTTGCTGCAGGATAAATCGCTTTTACTAGCTCAATCTGAGAATTTTGATTACCTTGACTCCAATAAACGTTTAATTTTGGTGACGGGACATCGACGTGAGAGTTTTGGTGGCGGATTTGAAAGAATTTGTCAGGCTCTTCGTCAAATCTCGATTATGTATCCCGATGTCCAAATTCTTTATCCAGTCCATCTAAATCCAAACGTGCAGGAGCCGGTGGCTAGATTGTTGGGAGACTTGGACAACGTATTTTTGATTGCTCCCCAGCAGTACCTGTCATTTTGTTACTTGATGGATAGGGCAAGTATTATACTAACCGATTCTGGCGGTATTCAGGAAGAAGCACCATCATTAGGCAAACCTGTTTTAGTTATGCGCAGTGTAACTGAGCGCCCCGAGGCGATTAATGCTGGTACGGTTCGTTTGGTTGGGACCGATGTCAAGGAGATAATTAATCAGGTTACTACCTTGTTGACTGTTCCATCGGAATACCAAAAAATGAGCATCGCCCACAACCCTTACGGTGATGGGAATGCTTGTAAACGAATTTTAGATTTTTTATATTTAAAAATGTAAAGGAGATTATTTGCGATGAAATCAGTAGTTATGTCCGGAGGTTAGGAAATTTGACTTCGGTCTTTACCCAGGAACGGTTATTAAAAGCAGTTCTAAGCTCTCAATTGCAAGAATGTACTTAAACTGTTGAATTTAGACTGAAACATATTTAGATGGAGATGATATTGTTAGATTTAAAGACATTTATGGGTGCAATTAAATATAATTATGTAAATACAGTTCATAAAAGACGGGGATTATATGAGTGAAAAAAAAGTAGCCTTTATCACTGGAATTACCGGTCAGGATGGCTCTTATCTTGCTGAATTACTTTTAGATAAAGGGTATCAAGTTCATGCTATTGTAAGGCGTGCCTCGCTTTTTACTACAGCAAGGATTGATCATTTACTAAACCATAAAAATCTCCATACCCATCATGGAGACTTAGCTGATTCAAGTAATTTACATAGATTGATTTCAGAAATAAATCCAACTGAAATATATAATCTAGGTGCTCAGTCACATGTCGGTGTTTCTTTTCAGGTTCCTGAATATACTGCAGAAGTAACAGGTATTGGAACAGTTAGGATTCTTGATGCAATAAGAGACTCAAAGATAAATTGCCGGTATTATCAAGCATCTACTTCAGAACTTTTTGGAGGTTTACCTGGAACGGAACCGCAAAGCGAGACAACTCCCTTTTATCCAAAATCACCATATGGCGCTGCCAAACTCTACGCTTATTGGGTAACAGTAAATTACCGAGAATCTTATAATATGTTTGCCTGTAATGGCATTCTTTTTAATCATGAATCTCCAAGGCGTGGAGAAACTTTTGTAACAAAAAAAATTACAAAGGCAGTTGCAAGAATTTCGCAAGGCAGACAAAAAGAACTTCTCCTTGGTAATCTTGATGCAAAACGAGATTGGGGACACGCTAAAGATTATGTTGAGGCAATGTGGTTAATGCTCCAACAAAATGAGCCCAAAGATTATGTTATTTCATCAGATGAAACTCACTCTGTGAGAGATTTTGTTAATTTAGCTTTTAAAGAGGTCAACATAGATATTCTTTGGCAAGGTAAAGGCATTAATGAAAAAGGTATAGACTCTAAAACAAAACAAGTTTTGGTGAGATTAGATTCAAGCTATTTTCGACCTTCAGAAGTTGAAATATTGCTTGGAGATTCTTCAAATGCCAGAAAAGATTTAAGCTGGAAGCCAAAGATTTCATTTAAAGATCTTATTTCAGAAATGGTTCAATATGATCTTAAATATGAGAGTTTCGGAGAAAAATGAAAATAGATTTTGAAATTAGTAATTCAACTATAATTCCTGGTTTAAAAATATTTACTCCTAATTCTTTTAAAGAAGAAAGAGGGGAAATTTGGACTTCATATTTCTCAGAGGCAATTGAAAAATCTTTACCAGGTAAGTTGAAATTTAAGCACGATAAATTTTCTACTTCAAAAAGAAAAGTTTTAAGAGGGATTCATGGTGACTATAAAACATGGAAATTAGTTTCTTGTGTGCAAGGATCAGTTTATCAAGTTGTTGTTGACTTAAGAGAAAAATCTAAATCTTATTTGAGTTGGCAATCTTTTAGTATTGGTGAAGATAACCATTCTAGTATTTTGATTCCACCTGGATGTGGAAATGCTTTTTATGTAAAAAGTGAAATAGCTACGTATCATTATAAGCTGGCCTATTGCGGAAATTACCTTGATGCTCAAGATCAATTTACCGTGTCTTGGAATGATGAAAGGATTAGAATAGATTGGCCGGATGAAGATCCTATTCTTTCAAAAAGGGATAAGAAATGACTAAGTATGAATTTGAAGAAAAAATTTTCTGTATTGTTTATTCTGACAAAGATTGGAAAAAGGGACTGAACTTTATAACTCCAGAAGACTACTATATTCAGGCTGGATCATGGTGGTATGATAAAGGAAAGGTCTTGGATTCTCATACTCATAATGAGTTTGAAAGAAAAGCCTTCAGAACTCAGGAAACCGTTTACGTTAAACAAGGCAAGATGAAGGTTACTTTATTTTCTGAATCACAAAAATACCTTGATGAATTCATACTCTACGAAGGTGATCTAGCTGTCTTTGTGTACGGGGGTCATGGTTATGAAATACTTGAAGATAATACAAAAATCATAGAAACGAAAAATGGACCTTTTACAGGAGTAGAAAAGGATAAAATCAAATTCTAAATAGTGAAAATTGGAAAACATTTATTTTAATAAAAAAGATCTACATTACTGCGGAGAAAATGTAATTATTGGCAAAACTGTCAGGATAAGAAATCCTAAAAAAGTTTCTATCGGAGATAACACAATAATAGACGATTTTACTTATATTTCAGGTTCTTTAGACTTGGGAGAGTATACCCATATAGCTGCAGGAGTTTCAATTCAAGGTTCTAAGAACAAAATTTCCATTGGAGATTTTGTAGGAATATCTTCTGGAGTACGAATATATGCAGGATCTTCAAACTATATAGAGGCAGGCCTTGATTTGCCGACAATTCCTGAAAAGCACTCTTGGAATGGTATCTATGAAGATTGCGACATTGATCACTTCTGCGTCATTGGTGCTAACACAGTAATTTTGCCAGGATGCAAAATTCCTAGAGGCCTAACTGTTGCAGCGAATTTAGTTGTCAGAAAGAAATTAAACTTATCTCCTTGGCATGTATTACTTGATAAAAATGGCAAAATGATTAAAAGAAAAAAAATTCAAGAACTCCATAAAAGAGTTTCTTCTCTCACTTCTAAAAAATATTTTTAAAACCCAATGAAAGATTTTATTCCTCAAATGAGACCTTTTTTTGGCAAAGAAGAACAAGATGCTCTCTACGACTATATGAAGGAAGACGGATTTTTGACTGAGTATAAAAAAACTAGCCAATTTGAAAAAATGATTGCTGAATTTACAGGGGCAAAGCACTGTATAGTAGTAAATAATGGAACTATAAGTCTCTCTTTGGCTGCTTTATCTGCAGGTGTTCAGGCAGGTGATGAAGTCATAATTCCTAACTATACGATGATAGCTACTCCTAATTCGGTACAAATGTTTGGAGCAGTTCCAGTATTTGTTGATGTTGAACCTGAGACTTTATGTTTGGATATAGATTTGGTTGAAAAAGCCATTACTCCCAAAACAAAAGCAATAATGCTAGTTTCAGCAAATGGAAGATATCCAAAATCTGGAATAGAGTCTTTTGAAGCTTTGGCAAGTAAAAATAAGATTTCACTTATAGAAGATGCTGCTCAAGGTTTGGGGTCGTGGTATCCCGACGGCCGTCATATTGGTCGTGCTGGGATTGTGGGTAGCTTTTCTTTTTCAGCGCCAAAAATAATTTCCACAGGTCAAGGAGGATGTTTGATTACTGACAGTGATAAAACTGCTACTAAGCTAAGAAAATTAAAAGATTTCGGACGATCTTCTGGAGGGAATGATATTCATGAATCAATCGGCTATAACTTCAAGTTTACTGAACTTCAAGCTTGCGTAGGTATTGAGCAGATGAAAAAACTTAAACAACGTATTGATCGTAAGAAAGAAATTTATAATCTATATGTTGATTGTCTAAAAGATTTAGACCAAATAAAGATTTTTGAGAATAATAATAAGACTACTTCTCCATGGTTTATTGACTCTGTGGTATCTAATAGGCAGGAACTTATAGAACATCTTGAAAAAAATAAAATTGGCACGAGAGTAATGTATCCGCCTATAAACAAACAAAAAGCTTACAGCTTAAAAGGATCATATCCCGTATCAGAACATATTGGAAAGGCCGGTCTTTGGCTTCCATCTATGGCCCAGCTTAGAGATAATCAGGTTCGGTTTATATGTGAAAGTATTAAGGAATTTTATGACAAATAATGAGTTAGCGCTGGTTGTGTTAAGTTGTGATAAATTCTCCTCCCTATGGCCTCTTTTCTTTAAAAGACTTGATGAGAACTTTTCCATCAACTCCGCTAAAGTTTACCTACTGTCAAACCATATTAATTCAAATATTAAAAGCGATCATGCTGTAGAGGTTGTGTGCGTTGGGGATGATATATCTTGGTCAGCTAATCTTAGAAAACTATTGATGGGTATAAGTGAGCAAAATATTCTTCTATTAATGGATGATGCCCCTTTATCTCAAGTCGTCAAAGTTAAAGATTTCCAGCACTTTTACGGTTTGTTTGTTGAACATAAAATGAATTACCTTAACCTAAAAGCATCTCCTGCTCCGAATAGTAATATTGGAGATTATTTTGGCGAAATCCTTCCTTCTACGAGCTACCGAACTAGCGCATCGCCAAGTTTTTGGAGGAAAAATATTTTACTTAGCTTGCTCAAAGATAATGAAAATGCTTGGCAGTTTGAAATTAACGGCAGCAGGAGATCGGATCAATATCAAGGATTTTATGCAGTAAAAAAACCATTTCTAATTTTTGATCATATTGTTTTTAAAGGAAAAGTCGACAGAAGGACATATAAAAAGTTAAAAAATAATAATGAGCATGTTGATATTGATTTTCCAGTCATGAGCTTTTGGGAGCATTTTAAATTAAATATGATGAAGATTAGAGCGCAAATTGTTAGGACGGTGATTCCAGGCTCTATTAAGTCAGCTTTCAGAAAAATAAAATATAATAATTTTATCTGAAAGCTAAGATAATACTCTTGTTCCTAAATATACCTTTTATAAGTATCTATAATTCATAGGTATGACATAAAATATTAATCAATGTTGGATACAACTTTTTAAGAGAGTTATCCTACTAGCCATGAGCTTTATTAAAATTATGTGGATGTTGGTATGAAATTAGTGATTTATTGGTCTGGTGTCGATATAGCTTTTGTTAAAATTGAACGAAGTAAGGGTACAAAAATAGTATACGTAAAACATCATAAAACCTGGTGGACTACTCATCGTAATTATTTGAAGAATTTTTTCCATCACATTTCATTAAATACGAAAATATATTTTCAAATTTTAATATCAGGAGAGGTAATAATTTTTGGAACCAATGCGATACGAACATTTGCACCAATTATACTTTTTAAAAAAAATGTGAAAGTAGTTTTTAATGAAGTCCCAAGAAATAAATTTCCAATAACTTTGCTTGATAGATTAATTATGTGGAGGATACCTACCTTTGTTTCTTCGGAGGCTCGAAAGAAATATTTTCAGGAAACTTACAAATGCAATGCTGGAATATTACAGAATGTGCCATTTCTTAGCTATCCTGAGATAAATATCAGAGCAGATAACAAGAGAGCAGTATATATGGGATTATTGACAAATCAGAGGTTTTCAAAATTTGAGCAAAAATCTTTATTAAACTTTTTAAATGAACATAACTTTACCTTGGATGTGTACGGCAGGAAAATTGGTGATTTTGAATTCCTTTCTCATAATAAAGTCAAATTTTTTAAAGAAGTCCCAAACGAAGATGTAGCAAATATTCTCAAAAATTATAGTTTCGGAATAGTATCTTACTTCAGAGAAAATATTAATAATGAATTATGCGCTCCCTTAAAAACATTTGATTACATTAGTGCTGGGTTAAAAGTAATATCTATTAACAGAAATGTTGGCATGAATGACTTGGCATTAAAATATCCTGCATTGTTTTATATTCTTGGCGATGACTTTAATCGAGATAATTCTCAATACTTAGAGCAAAGGTCTCAATATTTAGACAATGCTATAAATTCAAATAAGGATTTTTCTAGCTAACAAATGTTTAAGATAATTTTCATGCAGAACGAGGATCTGAAAAATGCAAATTGACATAACTGTGGTGATTACTTGTTTTAATGAGCGCCACTCGGTACAAAAGTGGGTCGAATCATTTCTTAAAATGCATAGCCAACCATCTGAAATAATAGTTGTAGATTCTGAATCAACAGATGATTGTATGGATCTATTTGTTAGGTTAATGTCACCATTTAGTGGCAGTCTGAGAGTAATAAAACAGAAATGTAATATTTCATCAGGCCGTAATATTGCAATAAGAGAAGCTCGAAATGATAAAATTGCAATTACAGATTTTGGCGTTACATTCTCCAATGTATGGCTTCAAGAGGTATATTACACACTTACTTATTATCCGGTATGCTCCGGAGTCTATGAATACAGAGGAAATACTCTGATTCAGAAGTCTTATGCCAAACTTTTTTCACCAGATATTGAGAAGCTAGATCCTAATAATTTTAACCCTTCTTCACGATCATTCGGCTTGAGGCGATCAGTTGTTGAAGCTATTGGCTTTTATGATGAAAAACTTACAATTGGAGAAGATACAGAGTTTGTGTTGAGACTAAAAGAACAAAATTTAAATTTTGGTTTAAATAAAAAGGCAGTTGTATACTGGGAACCTAGAAAGTCGTTACGAGATATTTTTAGGCAACATTTCAATTATGCTTATTGGGATGCTATAGCTGATCAAAATAGGCCCATAAAACACGTTGTATATCTTATAACTTTGTTACTGATATTTACTGTTTTTTTTGTAATTTCAAACATTGCATTTGCTCTCTTTATAACGACTTCTGTATCTTCTTTAATAGTTTTCAGAAAAATTCTATTAGGAATGAAAAGTTTTAATATAATTACTTTAGTTATGATCTACAACTTATCACTAACATCTAGTGCATTGGGATATATGTATGCAAAAATTAAAAAATTATTTGTATCTTTTTAAATCATCAGCTTTCTCAATCGAAAACATACTCTTTAAGTTTGACATTACTGATCAGTTTAAATGCATTTATATGCAAAATAGGCTTGTATTTAATTCTAAAATTTTTTTTTATATTTGTATTATAGGTGTTGTTTAATGGAACTCTATCTTTGTGCTAATAATATGTTCGGAAGTTACTTTTTTAGAATTAGAAATGATGCGGCAAATACGACTGATAAATTTATCCTATAATGAGGCTAATTAGGTGTTTTTGAAAGTCAATAATTCAGATTTCAATTTTCTTGGCTTTGTGCTCGGCATCCTCTGTACATTACTTTTTGGATTGAATGCTGTCATGGCTTATTCGCAGTTTGCTGGTATTTATTTTACGGCCTTTGCACTGCTCTCAATAGTGCTCATCTTTTCTAACTTCTTAGGAGATATAAAACCCGCTTTAATACTTTTCTTTATACTTGGCTTTCCAGAGTATGGTGCCAATCCTTATGAGATTAACTACTTTTCACCTTTTTACATTCAGAAATACGTAATCATACTATTGTGTATGACGATGTTCAGTTTAAAAATTAAAAAATACGTCTTGCTCTTTATTATTAGTCTTTTTTTTTCTTGGCTCTTGAGTTTTTATTATGGAGTAAATGGTGCGGTTTTAAATGAAATAGTCCATCTTTTTATTTTAATATGTCTATTAAATATGAAGATTTATGAGTCTAATCAAAAGCTAATAATGACTTTTTTACTTACTTTTATTTCATTTTGTTTTATAGCATCCATTATTATAGATTTTTTTGGGTTATATTCACTTAGAGGAAATGGAGGCACAGCATATTTTTATGGCCATTGGTTCGGAATTTTAGCAGGCTATTTTATTATTTTTATAGGTAGAGCGCGGTATTCATTTAAGTTTAAAGCCATGCTATCAGCTTTTTTTTGTTTCTCCTTATATATGAATTTAAGCTCCCTACAATCATCTCATTTAATATTTATAGTATTGTGCTTATTTATTGGATTTCGAATTTTTGAAAAGATAAACGTCCGGTCTGCTGGGCTGTCAGTATTATTTTGTTGTTTTTTGTATTTTTTTGTATCGAATGTTACGGCCTTAGGAAGTGTCACAGGTGAATATGCATGGTTGTATATGAAGGGATTGCAGGTTCTAAGTCTTACTCAACTCGAAGTAACTGCATTGAACAACTCACCACTTATCCGCTTCAATGAAATACTATCTCTTTTTCAACAATCAAATCCATTGCAACTATTTATCGGCAGAGGGTTCGCTAGCACTTATGAGTTACGTGGCGCTTATTGGGAATTAACAAACCTTCATTCTGCTACATTTCCACTCAGTCAAATTGAAAGTGGTGATCTGCAAATGGTCCATGAAACTTTAACTTCCGTATTCAAATGGTCTGGATTAGCGGGGATATTAGTTATTTATCTTATTTTAACTAGAACTCTAAGATGGGAAGGTCTAGATGATACAAAGTTTTATTTTATTCTGACACTGGTTGCGATATTTCTTTTATCTAGTGTCCATACAGGATTATTGTGCTTAATGTTGATCAGATATATTCGAGGAATAGAAAATAAAAATGAACTCATAAAAAATAGCAGCTAATTTCTTCATTGAGATAAATTCATAAATGTTAGCTCAACCTTTACTTTTCGTTTTATTGTATAGAAATATCTACGCATTAGCTTGGACAAGATAAATGAAAACATTAAAAAAATATTTATATCTATATAAAACACTGATTCTGCAGATTGTCAGTATGCTGCTTGCAGTGCTTGCATTTTTAATCCTTAGCTCAAAAGATACTTCTTTCACGATTAAATTAGAGGTGGTTCTGGCATGGCTTGGAATTTTTTCAATGATTGCGGGATTTGGTTCTAATTCAATCTTTACCCAACAAATTAAAATACTCATTAGACGAAAAGAGCTAGCAACGTTATTCGTCTTACGAGCTATTGTTTCAATATTTTCTACATTTGGATTTTGTATTGTTGCACAGTCATATTATTCAATCGAACTGTCGATACTTCAAATCATTTCATTTTACCTATTCTTTTTGGTAGATTTTACAGTTATACACTTGGCTTTTTCTGCTATTAATGCGGTGCTGTTTATTAATATTATTAGATGGTTGGCCATATTAATTATTATCTATTTTTCTGTATTAAAGGTTCATTTTATTATTAATACTTATATTTTCTTAACCATATTTTTCAATCTTTACTTTGGTCGCAAGTATGTAAGATTTATCCTAACGCCACCAACAAGTTTTAAGTTGATTAAACAAAACTTATTAAATATTTTTAAGTTTAATATTACAAATTTTCTGAATATAACTTTTACTAGATTAGATATTATTGTCGCTGCTAGATTGTTACCCGAAAATCTTGTACTCATTTATATGTTTTCAAAAAGACTTACAAATGCAATGCTGTCACTTAGTTTAGTTCGATCACTGTTGATATTAGGCATGAATAGTCAAGAAAAAATATCCAATGAAATTTTATTGATTAACAGATTGGTAATTTTAGGCAGCCCATTTCTTATGATCGCTTTAGCTATTTATTGGTTTAGTATACTTGGCCAAAGTGATCTTATTGTTTTAACAGTAGCTTGGTTATCAACATTATTAGTAGTTTATCTTTCTAGCCGTAAATCAATTATTCTAAATTCAGAAGTTCATAAAAATTTAAAATTTAGTCGAGATTTAGTGTTCACAATATTTGCATTCACTTGTTCAATTCCAATCCCTTTCATAACTTATTTCTTCAATGTAATGCTAGTTTTCTTTTTTGTAAGAGTAATTTACGAAGGTTGCTACATCATTACGGTGAAGAAATGGCAAAAAGAAATTTAAGCTGCCACAAGTATCTTTTAATTTTTTGAAAATATACAAAGAGAGTGAACTAAACAAAAGATAAATCGCAAATCTCTAACTAAATGATTTTTTAGTAACTCAAAGATTCTTTGGTTTTTTGAGATAGCCATGCATTTGATGAATAAAAATAGGAGCTAATAAAGAGAAATTCAATATTTTTGCAAGAAATACCAAACTCCTTGGTAGAGTCATAAATTTATTTGAATATGGCTTTATCTCACCAAGAAAACCTGCTTTTTTGAAAGATTTTTTAAATTTTGATGGAGGGTGAAGGTTTATATGAGCTCTAATATTATTTGATCTCATATATGGATAATTTGAACCAAACAATCTCAGAAAAAAAATAAAAATATTTAAAATATGTATTCCAATTAAATCAGGAATTCTATTTCCTGGAAAAGAAATTAGTAAAATTCCACCTGGTTTAAGAACTCTATAAATTTCGTTAATTACATTATCCATTGATTTTGGTATTAAATGTTCGAAAACATCTAAGGAAAAAACTCCATCAAAGGTATTATCTTTGTAAGGTAATTTTGTAAGATTGCAGACTGATTTATTTTTGCTTTCTAATTTAGAGATCGCATCTTCCAAAATATCTGCACTAAAAACCTTATAACCTATGTCTGAAAACATTTTACTAAAATGACCTCTCCCACAGCCGTGATCAAGAATTAAAGCCCCCTCTTTCAGATTGAACTCTCTTACCAAATTACCTGCATAGTCAGACTGAATGTAATCTTCTTCTGAGTATAATCTTATTTGTGAATCTTCTCGTGCTTCCTCTTGTTGTAAATCTTCTAAATTTATTTCTTTAAGGAAAAGATCATTATCTTCTTTTCTTAAAAAGTTATAACATCCAGTAAGTTCATTAAATTCAAATAAGGATTTACATGATTCGCATTTGATGCCTTCATCGATAATTTTTGTATGTTCGCTTCCGCAATTTACACATTTATAATTATTTAACATTGTAAATTCCCACTACTGAATGTGATCAAATTTAGTTAGCATGATAACATTTTCTTTAATTAAACTTAAAATTTAAAAAAAAGCAGGATAGTGATAGACAATATGTTAAATCAATACTCTGACTGTAATCGTCACTACTAAATATTGTAAAAAAAGAATACTTTAAATACGCTGCTAGTCATGAGCTCTATAATCTAATTTACCCAAAAAAAAATTATAATTTTATTTAGGCAGTTTTTAATAGCATATATGTTATATCATTTTTTTATTAAGCAACGAATGGGAAGGGTTGTCCTATCAATATAAAAATTTCAATAATCACGGCAAACTATAATTCTGCTCCATTCATAGAGGAAACATATAATTCTATTTTCCGTCAGACTATGGACAATTGGGAGTGGCTAGTAACAGATGATTGCTCTAGTGATGGGTCTTTTGAAATACTAAAGTCTATAAGTTATAAAGACAAAAGGGTAAAATTATTTAAAAACTCTTCAAATCTCGGAGCTGCAATTTCGAGGAATAGATCAATTACGGAAGCTCGCGGGCGATTTTTAGCTTTTATTGATGCTGACGATTTATGGGCGCCGGATAAATTGGAGAAGCAGTTAAGTTTTATGCTTTCGAGTAGGTCGGGTCTTTCGTTCACTACCTATAAAATAATAAGCGAGAGTGGCGAAGATAAACATAAAGAAATAGATCGTAAAGCGCCATCTACTATTAATTATCATGATTTACTTTCTAAAAAAGCTACATTTGGTTGTTCTACCGTCATGATTGATAAAAATATTATAGGCATAATAAACATGCCAAATATAAGAACGGGTCAAGATTACGCCACATGGCTTTCAATTTTAAAAAATGGGGTTGTTGCATATTTACTTAAAGACCCTTTGACGAGCTATCGAGTTGTTTCAGGTTCGATATCAAGAAACAAATTTAAAAAAGCCTTTAGGCAATGGGAAATATATAGATCACATGAAAAATTATCTGTATTCTCATCAATATATTATTTTGCATGCTATGCTTTTAGGGCTTTTTTTCGTAACTAGTTAGGCTCAAAGTACTTTTTTGCTTATTATTAGACGACGTAGGAAAAAATATCTATGGATAAAAGTGAAAAATTAGAGTTTGTAAGAAAAGTGTTTTGGCCTAAAGCTAAAATGAATCTATGGTTCGAGCTTGTAGAACATTTTACTCAGCCTCAATTTGGAATTTTGGAGATTGGGTCCGGTTCAGGCAAAGGGCTTCAAAACCAGCTTTATCCTAATGCTGCCAACATTTATGGATTAGATTTGGATGAGCGAGTGCTTAGAAATCCGCATTTAAACCAGGCTTTCAATATTAGTGCGTATGACATAAAAGAAAAATTTGAAGATGTTAAATTTGATATTATTTATTCGCATATGGTGGCTGAACATATTAGTGATGCCAACAGATTTATTTCTACTCAATTAGATTGCTTAAAAGATAGTGGAACATTAATCCATTCAACCGTATCTAAATACTACTGGACCTCGTTACTTAATTATATATTCCCCGTTTCATTAAAAAATTGGCTTATTAGAAAACTAGGAAGCGGTAGAGAGGCGGACGACATTTTTCCGGCATATTATGAGCTTAATTCTGAAAAGCAGATACGAAAGGTTTGCAAAAATCTTCATGCGTATCATAAGGTAATTCGACAAGATGAACCGCCAGGTTATTTGCGTAGAAGTTTGATTCTGATGTTTATTTATACAATGATACATAAACCTCTAGGAATCATCTTTCCAGCATTAAGGCCAACATTCATCTTTTTAGTGTCTAAAGAGCCTTTTACGTAAGACATAACTAGCATTTTAGTTTTTGAAAATGAACTTATTGATTAAAATTTGATTAACAGCATTGCCGACCTCTTTTGGCATGACATCGACTTACAATGCTCATAACCAAGAATACTTAAACCTTCAATCTTTTGTGATTTTATAAATAAGGTCATAGCGTTGCTAAAGGAAAAAGTTACAAAGTCGTTATAAACCATTTTTCTCGCTTTTTAGCTCAAAAAATCAAATATTTTGCTGTTTAAGAAGTTCGAGGCGCACAGCAAGTTGATACGCTATGATCAGCAGGCTTTTATGCAGCTTTGAGAGAAGAGTCAAGATTAAAATAATAAAACGAAGCTAAAGTGTTTAGGCTGCGATAAATAGTCTTATCATGAATAAAAAAACCTAGTAAGATCGTTTTAAAATTTATGATTGTCTATCTTTAGATTATCTTTAAAAAAACAACTCAGTTCTGTATTTAATGAAAAAAATAAATAAAGTGGTGATTCCTGTAGCTGGTTTAGGCACAAGAATGCTTCCAGCAACGAAGGCAATTCCAAAAGAAATGCTTCCAATTCTTAATAAACCAATTATTCAATACATTGTGGAAGAAGCTTTATATGCTGGATTTAAGGAAATTATCCTAGTGACTCATTCAAGCAAGTATTCCATTGAAAATCATTTTGATAAAAGCTTTGAATTAGAAG
>MDTG01282824.1_pt1 | contig 16826 bp, 14 predicted proteins | sample 811421 | NCBI WGS metagenome assembly MDTG01 (sample SAMN05326645, study PRJNA326480) | marine metagenome | isolation source: seawater | place: Pacific Ocean: South East | collected 2011
GGGTCGGGTGGGAATCGAACCCACGACCTTGAGCTTAAAAGGCTCCTGCTCTGCCGATTGAGCTACCGACCCAGTTACTCATTGAATAATACACTATTTAATTTATTAAATTTCAATTATTCCTCTTCTGAACTGCTGAAGTTAACTACTTCAGAAACTTTTTCTTTTGCTACATCTGCAATGTTTGATATTTCATGCTTTAATTTATTTACAAGATTTATTGCATCTTTTTTTGTTTCATCATCTTTGACAGTATTCTCAACGATTTGAATTAGATCATTAAATGTGCTTGCAATAGATTCTTTGGTTGACTTTAACGAATTCTTTAAGTCTTCAACATTTTCTTCATTTGTTATGTTAGATTTAATTTTTTTTGACATTTTTGATATATCTTCGGAAAAATCTTTCCAATTATTTTCTTCTTTCATAATTAAACATTATATTAAAGGATTAAAAGTTTGCTTTATCTTTAAATTTAAGATCAGGATTTTTCACAAGTCTTTGTTTGGCCCATCTAGCTGGAGCAATTAAACGAAAAAAAGGTGGCAAAAATGGTCTACTATATTTTAAAAATTTTAGATTTGCTTTTAATATAAAATTTTTAAGTCTTGTTTCTTTAATACCATAAATTTTTTTAAATTCTTTTGGTAAGGTATTAAATGCTGTAAAAGCAATAAATGGCCAGATTGGTTTAATATGAGTTGGAACAGGACCTCCAGCAATAATATCTTGTACATCTTTTGCTACATCAGTATATATTAGGTATCCAGGCTCTTGAGATTTTTTAATTACCCAACTTTTTAATTGCTCATGTGTTTTAGGCATCTTATTAATATCGACCAATACAAGCTCTGCAGACTTCATATTTTCTTGATGATATTGATTCTTTTCTTGATCAGAAAGTTTTTTTACTGTTTTTTCATAAAAATAAATAGAAGATATTTGTAAACATGCATGAACCCAAAGTAATTGTTCGTGATCAAGTGCATCATAATAACCTCCAGAAACTTCATCTTCGCCATTTATTACTTCATGTAACTTATTTATTCTATGAGCACTATCATCAGCCTCTTCCTTTGTTCCAAAAGTTACGGAGTTCTGAAGAGATAAAGTTCTTATTAAACGCTTCCATGGATCACGTTGATAAAAAGAAGTCTGTCTTGCACCAGCAGCAATTAACGGATGGGCGGCATGCATAAGTAAGGCTCTAGCTCCTCCAAATAAAACAGTAATTTCTTTATTTACTTTCCACATCATTGATTGTGGACCAAAGTATCCCGGATCTGCTTTCATGAAAAAATAATATTATGCTTTATGTCTTATATGTAATTAAAATTTAACATAAGATTAAAATATGGAAAATAAAATTAAATATATTACTTATCAGACTTTTCCGGCAAAAACAGCTAATTCAATTCAAACCATTTCTACAGTAAAATATTTCGCTAGAAAAGGTTTAAAGACTACTCTAATTTATCCATTAAGAAATTGGGACAGCTCTAATAATTTAGAAAAAATAAAAATGAATTATGAATTTCAGGAAAATATTAATTTAATTGGTACAATTCACCCCTTGCCTTTCAAGAAAATAAAAATCTTAGAAAGATATTGGTATTTGATCAGCCATTTCTTATGGTCTTTTTTTACAGTACAAAAATATTATGAAAATAAAAATGAAATGTATTTTACAAGGTCAGAATGGGTTTTTTATTTTCTTTCAAAGAAAGAGGCAAATGTTATTTATGAATGTCATCAGGTTTCAAAGTTTAAAAAAGTACTCATTAATTTAAGCCTGCTAAGTGAGTCTTCTAAAGTTATTGCATTGACAGACAACATAAAAAAAGAGTTAAATTCCAATTTCAATGAAAGAATAGAAACTATAGGCAGTGCATATGATGATGATTTTTTCTTTAATTCTTCAATGAAAAAAAATGAAATAGTGTACGCAGGGTCTCTATTGAGATTTGGTCAATCTAGAGGGCTTGAAATTCTTTTTGATAAATCTTTAAATTTTAATTTAAGTAATTTAAAAATTATTATTATTTCTTCTGATGAAGAAGAAATAAATTATTTCAATGACTTGATATCAAAAAATGAAACAGATTTAGATTTTTATCTAATTTCAAAACTTAATCAAAAAGAAATAGGTGAAATTCTTGCACATGCAAAAGTAGGGCTATTAGTTAATAACAATACAAGACATGCAAATCTTTACTCGTCTCCTTTAAAGTACTTCGAATACTTAGCTTCTGGGCTAAATATTGTTGCAAGTGATTTAGAAAGTCATAGAAAATTACCTTTAAGCAATAAAATTGAATTTTATGAACTAGGCAATGCAAGTTCTTTTGAATTAGCAATTACAAATGCACTTAATAAAAGTAATGAGCATTATTCTGAAATTAATAATTATGCAATGAGTAAAAGAGTAAGTAGGATTTTAAGCTTATACAAATAAGCGCGTCTGGAAGGACTCGAACCCTCAACCCCCTGATCCGAAGTCAGGTGCTCTATCCAATTGAGCTACAGACGCTTATCTTCAAGGATAGAGTTAATTTTATTGCTTCTTTCATGCCATGACAAATTTTCCCTGAAAGACAAATTTTGCTTTGAATACTTTACAATTTTTTTTCTATTTGATTTTAAAAGATAATCTTTAAAAATATCTACCAGTGAATCAAAATTTTCTGCCTTATAAAATTCAATACCAATTTCATTTTCAAATATTTTATTTGACTTAACATCTGAAGCAATAACCATAACTCCAGTTGAGATATATTCAAATAATTTCAGTGGAGAAGCATAAAGTGAAATATGCTCATCTTTAGGATACGGAATTAAACCAATATCAAATTTTTTTATATATTTTGAAACATTTTCTTGGTTTGTATTTTCAATAAGATTTAATTTTAGATTTAAGTCTTTATGCAGATTCAAAAGTTCAGAATGTTCATTTTGATTTCCTCCAACAATTGTGAAATAAACATTTTCATAAGTATCCTCACTATTTTTTTTACTAATTTCTTTAATTGCAAAATCAAGAGCGCTTATAGAAAATGAAATGCCTTTTTCAACTCCGTATGTATTTAGCTGACCAACATAACCTATATTTAAAATATTTGAATCTAAGAAATATTCACTTTTTTTGGAAAATAAAACTGTATCAACACCGTTAGGTAAAAAATACACTTTATTATTCAAATTTCTAATTTCAATATCTCTCTTTCCATGTTTTGAAGTAGAAATAATTAGTGTTTTAGAAAATTTTTTACGATCAATCAACTTTAAAAATAAAGCTTGAATTTTTCTAGCTCTACCATGCATTTCATAAATAATTTGATTTTGTATTTTTGACGATGCATACAAAAGAACAGGGCTTGTTGACCAGTTTACTTCATTATTGGTGTTTGAAATTAATCTAGAAACTTTTTTACCCCACAAAAATGTAAAAAAAAGCCAAAGAAATTGTTTTAATATTTTGGGTGATGATTTATAAAATCTATTTCCAGTAATGTCGAATATATCAACTTTTATAAAATTTATATCTTCTGTATTTGAAAAATATTCTTTTGGATGTTGCTTTATAGTCTTTGAATTTGACGTTGATGGATAATAAATATTTACAGAGCCATATCTCGCAAATGACCTTGCATTTGCAATTATGTGAACCCCATATGCTCTCTCTGTTGGAAATCTGCCAAACAGTAAGAAGTTAAAATTTTTACTCATTCTAATTAGATTTTAAGTCACTATTGAATAAATTAATTCTATTAAATACTATATTTTGGATGTCAAAAAAATGTATTCGAGAATCATTTGGTAGTACATACATATTGCCCCTATCAGCATCTGAAAAAACGTAGTATTTTGGGGTAATTATATTAAGTAAAATTATCAAAACAAATAATCCTTTAATTACCTTTAAATTGTGCAGATTTTTAAAGGATAAATAAATAATCGGAATAATAAATAGAAGCCAATATCTTGTATTGTCACCTCCCGAAACAATAAATTGAATATTTATACAAAATACAGAAACTATCAAAAGAATAACATCATTAAAAGACTTAGTAATAAATGGTATAAGTAATATGAAAAATTTAATTGCTGAGAAAAAACCCAACCAATAAAATTCCGTTGATTTATTAAACCAAAAAAGAAAATCGTTTTGTAATGGTAGTAAGTAGAATTCCCAACCATTGGTTTCTGGTGAATCACTTTGTTCTAAATAAAAATAAAGAGGTAAATAAAGAAAAACTAATAGAGTAAAATTTTTTATTTTTTTAATTAAATTTTCATTATCTTTTATTAGAAAAAATATAGGAAGCATGACAATAGCTGCCTCTCTTGTAAGTAAATTTAAAAAAAGATAAAAATAAAATTTGTTATTATTTAAATTTTTTAATGACAAAACATACAATAATAATGACAAAATATCTGGATAACCACCATAAAGAATTGTAAATTGAAATACCATTGTTGTTGATAAGCCAATTAAATATAAAAATCTTAACAAAAAATCTATTCTTTTTTGAAAGTAATAATCTACTGATATAAGAAACAAAAATAAAAAGAGTATATTTAAAATCTGTATATCTATATTTGTAATATAAGACAGTAGTGGTAGAAGTATTCTTTGTGGAAATCTTGTGCCCTCAAAGTATGGAAGAGTTTGTGATAATTCTTGATAATAAAAACCAAGAGATGTAACAGATGTAGAAATTCCTCTATTTACAAAAACCCCATAAGCAAATGCCGCCAATGATATTAAAACCGAATGTACAATTTTTTTATTTGTTATTCTCTTAATTAGGACATCCATTTACCCATGCTTCTTTTACAGACTTTTTTGAATTTAAATAATGGAATTCTTTATTTTCTGATTTTTGATTTCTAATAGCATAGTCTTGTAGATAATACCCATCATCTATATATAGCTCAATATTGATAGATGATGCACTATCTACTTCATCTACTGAATAAAACTTTAGCTCTATAAGATTTGAAGATAGTACAAATAGTAAAAGTAATGAGACTAATTTAGGATTTAAATCTAGTCGGCCCAAAAGTATGATTAGAGATATCAATACAGGCATTAAATGACCTTCTTCGGTTGGAAGTCGAAAAAAACTTAATTCGAATAATAAAATCGTAAATAATAATAAGTACTCCAATTTTATTTTTTCTATCTTAAAATTCTTTAATAAAAAAAGAACTATTAAGGAGCCAAAAGTCCCAAATAAATTTATATGTTTTAAAATAATACGCCCAATTCGATCTAGTAATGACATTTCCGTATTAGTTAAATTTAATACACATAAAAAGTCGACGGGTTGTGACATAATTCCTTGTTCGAGATAGATAGAATATAGGCTGTTATAAGGAAGATAATAAAAAGGAAATGTTAAAAAAAGTGTCGTTAAAGATATAAAAAGCGCATTTTTATACTTATTTTCAATAAATAACATAACAAAAATTATTGCAAATAGAAAAATAAGATTACTTAACCTTGACGCAACAGAAAAGGCTAAACAGATTGGCAACAGAAATATTAATTTGTTTTTATATAAATATAAATAAAAAGACAAGAATCCAAACAAGCTCCCTAAAGAATAATCAATTATTGAAGTACTTGAAATCACATAAACAGGACAGATTGTCAACAATATAAACAGCAGATAATTACTCAACTCATTTTTAGAAAAAAATAAATATATCAGATAATTTAACAACAAAACAATAACAAATTGAAAAAACAATAACATCTGTTCAAATGAAAGAATTTTTATATAACCTGAAAATTTAACTAATGTTGAAATAATTAATTCATAAGCAGGAAATCCGGGTGGCCGTGAAGGGATATAAATATTCTCTTCAAAAATATTAAGGTGTGTACCAATTAAAGCATAGGAATCCCAGTCTGATCCTAAATTGGCATTAATAAAGTTTGGGAAAAAAAATAAAAAAGTAACTACTCCTGACAAATAGTAGAAATGGATGTTTTTAATTTTTTGCATATCCAACTAAATTATAAATAAATTAAGGAAGAAAAATAGATTTATATTTTTAAAAGTTTTTTATTTTTGAAATAATAATATTCTTGTGGAAAAAAATAAATCAGCGCCCGATTCAATAATTATATTATCAAAATTTTGAAATAACTCATTCACTTGATCAGTTGACATCTCTAAAATAGATTCCCACCTTATGTAATCAGTTTGAAAAAATTCTTCAATGTACTCCCTATCAACATATTCTTCTTCAAAAAATGAGTCGTGTACGATCAAAACTTTTTTCTTAATGCTTGTTTGATAATCCAATAAATACTGTTCCTCTTTTTCCACTAAATCTATTAGCCCTAATCGTTTAATCACAAAATTTGTTTTAAAAATAAAACCATTCTTAATTATTTGAATATCACTCGAATCATATATTTGTTCTACTATGTCTTTAAAAACCAGGTTTACAGAGTAATTATTCCAATGAGTATCGCCTTTCATAAAATATCTTGCATCTTTATCTAAAAGTGAATAAATATTTGTATGGAGTTTGTTTTCAGATTTATTTATTTTGATAAATTCTTCATAAATTATTTTATTTTTCTTACAAATTGCATATTTTTTTTTGTAATTTAACATTCTGTCTTTTTCTATTTCTTGTTTCAAAGGAATAATCAAAAATAAAATATCGTGATCATCAAAAACTCCAGTTATTTTAGGAGTTTCATACTGAGAATAACAGTTTGAATATTTAGGAAAAAGTTCTCCTTCGAGCCCATAAAAAACTTCTGTATCAAATATTTGAAAATCAACATACTTTAAATTTGTTTGTAAAAACCAAACTATTTCACCTGTTTGTTTTAGTACAAAGTTTCTTATTGGTGATTCAAAAATATTTTTTTCAACTCTTTTTTTTAATTCAGCCCGATTTGAAGAAATTAACAGTTGAATAACTCCTCTGTCATCAATATTAAATTCCTGCTGATTAATATAGCTGTAAACATTATCTGCAGGAAATATTCCGCCAGAAATTGTTGGGAACAACAATAAAACACACAGCAGCATTAAAGAAAAATATTTCAAAACTATATTTTTGTTAAAATTCATAATATATAAAGGGATCAACCGTTGCAGTTAATGTAAAAAACATTGCTAATGACACAAGTAGAAAAGAAAAATAAATATTTTTTTTATTTGTAAAATTGAAACTAATTAAACAAAGAATGCAAAAAATATAACTTAAAATTAATTTTATGTCTAAGTTTTGTAAAAAAATTATAAAAAAATTATCATTTAATAAATTAAATTTAAATAGAGATCTATAAATAAAATATGTATCTGAAATGTCTTTTGAGAAAAAGGGGACCCAAGTCAAAGATATAAGAATAAAGGTTACAACCCTGTTTGAAAATATTCTTTTATAATTTAAAATTTTTTCAAAAGTTAAAAAGAGACCATGGAGAAATCCCCAAAGTAAAAAATTTAGAGATGCTCCATGCCACAGAGCTGTACAAAAAAATGTAATCCATAAATTTCGATATGTTTTTAATTTAGAAGTTCTATTTCCTCCTAATGGTATGTAAACATGTAATTTAAAAAAATTAGATAGTGTAATATGCCACCTCTGCCAAAATTCTTTAAAACTTTTTGAGATATATGGTTTATTAAAATTCTCAGGTAAATCAAAACCTAACAAAAAACCTATTCCTATAGCAATATCGCAATATGCTGAAAAGTCAAAATATATTTGGAATGTATAAGTTAGGATAATTATTAATGCCGAAACAAAGGTAAGTTTTAGATCACTAGTTTGAAAATAGATACTTGTGATTTCAGATAACGAATCGGCTATCAAAAATTTTTTAATTAATCCAATGCTTAATCTATCGATGCCTTTTAAAACCTCTGTAAAATGCACCCTTCTACTAATACCACTTCTAAAAGTACTGATTGAAACAATTGGACCTGCTAATAATTGAGGAAAAAAGGTTAGAAAAGTAAAAATGTCAAAAACTGACTCGGTTCTATTCTTACTATTTTTATCAAAATAGTAAGCAATTGCCTGAAAAGTAAAAAAAGAAAGGCCTATAGGAAAATTGTTATTTATTATTGAGGGAAGATTTAAATTGTAAAAATTAAATATTGGCGGCAAATATTTATAAGTTATTAATGGTGTCATAATCAATGAAATAAAAATAGGATTTGAAACGAAACGGTATTTCATTTGAAATTTCATTAAAAAGGAAAGAGTTATTAAAATTATTATTAAAGCTCCGTTATCAAATAAATATAAATAACCACTTACTAAACCAAGAAAAAGGGTCTTAAATTTAAGATATTTTAATTCAAAAAAAGAATAGAAAATTAAAATTAGAGGAAAAAAGAAAAAAAGAAATAGATTAGAAGTTAAAAGCATACAAAATTTTAACTTCCATTAATCATATAGGCACTTCTTTTATGTAAGATATATTATCAGTCTATCGAAAATTTATATTAAAAAAATTCTTATTTGTTTGTACTTATGAGGTCCGAATAAACAAATACTATATTTTTTGTAATTAAATCCTTATAGTAAATCTTTATAGCCTTTGGAATAACGGGAATATTAAAAACTTTATATTCAGGTTGTTCAGGAAATCCTGAATTATACATTGCACTATACTCCAAATTTACAATAGTTTTAATAGGGTAAAATTCAGAGTTTTGACCATAAATTACCTCAATACCCTCAAGTTGAATATGTTTAAAATTACACTCACCTAAATTTTTATTGATCCCACAATATGAATCCTCAGGAAATTTTCCATCTTTGGGATAATCAAATGAAGTAGCCCATATTTTTATAATCGAACATTCTTTTAAATGATAATATTCAGACTTGATAAGTTCATGAGAATTTAATTGCGCGTTTATATTGTTATTTGACTTGTTTTGTAGTTCTTCAGATTGACTACAAGATGTTAAAAATTGATAACTTATTTTTTTTCTATTTGATTTTTTCTTAAGAGAATCTTCATTTTTTTCTAGCATACTTTTTGGTCTTAAAAGAAGATCTTCAAAATTTATTTTTTCTAAAATCCAAAATTCTTTTACCAATTGGCCATACCATTGTTGTTCAATATCTTTCAGTGCATCAAGATAAAAATTATCATTTACAAGTTTATTACTTAATTCGTAAATGGTATCTCGATAGTGTTTAAAAATTAAATCATCATATAGTAGTTCTTCAACAAATCCATCGGTAATATTTGTAATTAAACTACTATGTACATATCTTTGGGATAGCATTGCATCGTATGCGATAGGTTCCAAAAGCTTAGTGTCTGGATTATAGTAAAACAAAAAATTATGAAATATTAAAGGATGGGTTATGCCAAGAGTTTCTGAAATACCAAGATATCTTCCCATTAAAACTGGATCAAATACTTCCGAAGCTTTTAAATTACCATCTAAGAAATTCCTAATCATGCCTTTTGCCACGATCTCATAATCTCTTAAAGCTTTATCTCTCTGTATTTTTGTTGTATTTAATGAATCAAATGTTGATGACCTGTATGTTACAGCCCTTCCTGATGTTGTTACTGTAGATCCTATTAAGCTTCTAAATCTTTCTGCTTCAAAACGTATTACAACAGAGTTTTTTCTTCCTGATTTTAATAAGTGCTCTTTGCTTCCAACTTCTTCAATTTCAAAAATACCTCTACTTTCACCATTTATATATAATCTTATTAATTTAAGATTCGTTGAAATAATTCCATAATCATTTGTAATCTTCAAAAATATTGGTTCTAATTGAAAATCTCTTACCATTGGATGTTGAACAGAAAATTCGGTCATACCTTGATACATGCCTTCATCTAGAGTTATCCTTATTGACTCTTTTTTTCTATATTGTATGTGATCTAAACCATTTCCTTTTAAGTTTATTTCAACATTAATTTTCTCATTCAAAGAGTCTGAGATTTGTGCTTTTATATCAAGATCATTTCTTTGATTTGACCTACCGAAACTTAATGAATTGTTAATTTCTTGTTCTAAAATTAATTCAGAATCAAAAGGCATTTCTAAAAAAAGTTTATCAATAGATGTAAAATCAACGTGCCTTAAATTTTTTGGAGAAATTAATAATCTTTTTAAATAGTCAGCTGAACTATAGCTTCTTTCCCCAGAATTTGTTCTTGTTACACCCTGGTATCCTTTTTTCATCGCTAGTAGTGAAAGTTCAACAGTTACATCACTGATTTGTTTTGGTCTTAATTGAGCAATAAAACTTATTAGAAAAAAAAGAATAGTTATAAACAAAAAAGAAATAGTTGATCTTTTAGAGAAGTGTTGTTTTTTGATTTTCATGATCTCTTAAGAAAATTATAATAAATAATACTAACATTATTTTTTATGAATGATTTAATTGTCCAAAATGTTGAATCTTTAGCTATCTCCCCACTGAGAATTTCAATTGATCTAATTTTGGTTTTTATAATTTCAAGAATAGTTGTTTGGCATTATGAAAAATATTCCCTTTCAAATTCATTTTCTAACTCAAAAAATGCATTTACGATTGTTGGTTTAAGCACTGTTTTAATAATATCTGTAGTGAAATCATCATTAGCACTATCTTTAGGATTGGTCGGAGCTTTATCTATTGTGCGATTTAGAACACCAATTAAAGATCCCGAGGAGTTAGGTTACTTATTTTTTGTTATTGCTAGTGGTCTAGCAGCAGGAGCCGAGCAAGAAATTGCACTGATAGTAGCAACTCCAATTATTCTGTTTTGTTTATATTTAATTAGTTTAAAGAAAAATAATGTAGGTTCATCAGGAATGGTGTATCTAGAAATTGATAAAAACAAGTATGACAACATATTAGAAAGTTTAAAAAGTTCTGAATTGGACTTCAGTCTTTCAAGATTTATAAAAGATAATGATATTTATAGTTTAGATTTAAAATTCGACAAATTGAATATTGAGAAGCTCAACGATATCATTGCAACTTTAGAAGAAGTTGGAGTTAAAAATATATCTTTTATAAACAATGATGATTAATAGTAATGAAAAAAGAGTTGAGTTAAAATTTCAAGTACATGCAACAAATATTTTTTCAATTTTAAATAAAATTTTTTCTTCAAAATACATAATCAAACCCCATCATAAACGAAGAATTGTTAACTCAATTTATTTTGATTCGTCAAAATTTTATGAATTGGAAAACTCAATAGAAGGTTTCCTCGAGAAGAAGAAGCTCAGATATAGATTTTATGGTGACATCAATTCTTTAAGTTCAAGAATAAATGGACAGTGGGAATTAAAGAAAAAAAAGGGGATAATTACTGAAAAAATTGTACAACATGAAACAGTTGATTACGATGAAATATTTTCTGCAAATCTCAGCACATATAGATGTTCGAATAATGAGATTAATTATGAAATCAATAATTATCCTTATCTTTCAAAATTTATTTCCTACGAAAGAGATTATTTTATTTCAAGATTATTTGGAGATGATTTAAGAATTACTGTTGATACAAATATACTTTCTAGTGAATACATAAATAAAAATTTGAAAAGGATTAGAAAAGTTGAAACTAATATTCTAGAACTAAAAATTAAAGACGAACTTTACAAAAATTTTGAGTTCGAAGATATGAATTTTCTCAATAGAGTTGGTTTTTCAAAGTATTCCGAGACATAAGAATGAGGTACCTTTTTATAGACCAATCTTATATGGTGAAGTTAAATTGAATTTAAAAATAAAAAAACAGATTTCGAATATTATATTTGGCTTACTTATAGTAATAAATATCAATAATTTATTGAAGAATTATTTTGATTCAATTAATACTTTGTGTTTTCTAAATGTTTGTAACATAGAAATTTTGTCATTAATACTTTTGTTTTTGCTAATTATTATTTTTATTTTGATACATCAATTGATTGAGGTTAAATATCCATCAAAAATTTTAAATTATGCATTATTTATACCACTTGTGTTTAGCACTTTTGATGCAAAGGGAAATGAAATTAGAGAGTTCGGATTAAGCTATATGCTGAGTAATAATAAAGAATTCATCTTGGATTGGAATGGTAATGTATTTACTGAGCAATTATTTTTTATAAGTATTTTTTCTAATATTGCCCAACTGTTCGATGAGTTTTTAAATTTTCTTTATTTTTCGAGAATTTTAATTTTCTTAATTTTTATTTTTTCAATACTCAAATTTTTAGAAGATAAGGATTCTTTAAAGGTTGTATTTATAATTTATTTTGCAAACTTTATAAGTTTAACATTTGGTGGAGAATACCTGCTTAGTGGAGGTTCAACTAGGACCTTGGCGTATTCTTTTGCATTTCTTTCAATTAATCATTTAAGAAATAATACAAAATACTTTTATTTATTTTCATTTATTTCTGCACTCTTCCACATACATGTTTACTTATATTTAATTATCCCCTACTTATTTTTTGGAAATTATAAAAAAAATAATAAACAAATTATATTATTTTCACTGCAAACAGGTTTAGTTCTTTTATATTTATTTACTGCAGATTATTTTTTTTCAAATGTATCAAAAAGAAGTAGTTTTATTGAAAAATTAACTGAACAATACAACAATGAATATGTTTCCTTAATAATTGCCAGAGAGATAATCCCATTTCATGTAATGCCTTTTAATTTTGGAGTTGGAGAGTCTTTAATAAATGAAAATTGGAGTATTGGCTTTTTAAATTTCTTTATTTTAATTATTATGTTTTTTATTTTGAAATCACTAAATCAAGTTTTTATAGAGAACAAATTAATTACTTTTTATATAATTTTTTTAGTATTTGCATTATCAATTTCATATTTTGACAAAAATAGTATTTTAAGTTTTCTCTATTTATTTAAACCTACAGTAATTCTTTCATTACTTTTGGCTTTGAACCTGTTTGAGAAAATAAATAAAAATTTAGTTAAAACTTTTTTGGCCACATTTCTTATTTCGTGGATATTTTATTTTCCCGTTAAATATATAAATTATGAAATTCAAACTGAAAAATACCAATTAATTGCCGATAATTCAACAGAAAATTTTGTAGTAGTTATTGAAAATAATATTAGAAAGTTTTTTCCATCAAATTTTGTTAATGACAATTTTGAAGAATATCTTATAAATAATAATGAGATGAGTGTAAACGACATAATCCTGAGAAAACAACTTAACTTTGAAGATAATTATTTTTGTGAACAGCTTGGTGATAATTTAAATTTAATGGTAATCACATCAAAAAAGTTAGATTGTGATAAATATAGTTTGTTTTCAATCAATAAATATTACGGTAATTCTGGAATTGTAGGTGATCCTTATTATATTTATACAGAGGATTCATGCACATTAAATTTAAGTTGTTTCTATTTTTACACTAATTATTAGTAATTTTTTGTTTTACTAACCTTCTTTTTCTTAAAAGTCGAATTAATTCAAGTGGAACCCACATGATATCGTGTAGGTTAAGCCCTTTTGCTTGTCCGTACATTCGACTTCTGTGAGGAATGATGACTTCAGTTTGTTTAAATTTAGAAATAGTTGATGCAAATCCTAATTGGACCTGTATAAATGCTGACTTTGAATCAATAAATTGTGATACCTCATTATATTTTATCTTTGATATCATTACCGCAGAATCAATGTCACTTGAATATATTTTAAAAAATTTTTTTGAAATAAAATTATAAATACCTGAGATTACTTTCCTCAAGAAATTATCTTTTCTTAACGCTCTATTTGTCCAAACAATATCATTCGTTTTCATATTTTGAATTAACTCAAAAATACTAATTGGTGGAATCTGGTTATCTGAAGGTAATACATAAAGAAGGTCGCCGGTAGAATTATTCCATCCATTAATTTGTGATGGATGACATCCTACATTTTCAATATTTTTTAAAACCTTTACAGATTTTGAAGATTTGCATATTTTATTAGCTATTTCTAATGAATTATCAGTGGAACAATCATCAACAATAATTATTTCCAATAGCTTATCATCATCTCCTAATACATCTAAGCACTCATTAATCATATTTTCTAAGTTGTCTTCTTCGTTATAAGTTGGTACAGAAATTGTTAACTTTTTGAAACCTGAATATTTTAAAAATTCTTTAAGCGTGAACTGTTCCATCATCTGATTATACTGTCGTCAAACTTAAACAAAACAAGCTCAGAATCACTATCTAATATAACTCCCATAAACAGATAATCTACATGAATGATTTCTTTCTCAATACCATTCACGTACACTTTCCACCGAGGATCATAGGAAATTCTTAAACTCAATATATTATTATTTAATACTTCTACTTCAAATAAATATTCACTTTTATCACTTATTAATTTTTTAAATTTATCGTTAGGTGAAATATTTTCTAAGTCTATTTTATTATTGCTTTGAACTAGATCATTTTTAATTATGTAATCTTCTATCTTTGAAAATTCGTCACTAAGTGGGCGTTGGATTGGATTTTTAACAAAATCAACAAGTTCTCTACTTCTTTTTAATTCATAAACTAAAAATGATTCTGACTCATCAATTCTTACAACTTGTTTTGATGACAAAAATATATCGCAAGGTTTTGTAGTTATAATTCTTTTTACATTAGCTTCCGAAAGAAATTCTAAATTAGCTTCGTCTTGTCCGTAGTGGTGGTATCTTTTTCCTCCTTGGGTGTCGATATCTGTATAACCTAAAAAGTATTGATTGTACCTATTGCTTGACCAACTATCGTAAAGATCAAACCACCTAGTGTTATTAACCAAAAGGCCTTTGTTTGGTATATAGTCAAAATATCCAAAAGAACCACGTTTACTACACATTCCAGCCCATCTGTAATTTTCATCATTATTCTCACTAATTATTGATTTAAACTCCTCTTCTTTTTCTTGAATTTGATACATACTAATATCAAATCCTGAAGTATAGTAGTTGTCTGTTCCACTAATTAAATAATATTCAATTCTAACAGCAGTACTTATGGTGAGTAAAAATGCAATAAAAATGGAGCGGTATAAATAATTTCTTGATTCGTTTTGAACAATCTTTGATATTAATAATATAAGAAAGAAAATTCCAAATAACCATATTCTCTGATAATTAGATACAAGTGAGAAAATATAACTCAATGAAGTAAGAGTATTAACTAGTAAAGCTGTAGAAGTTACAACAAAAAAGCAAACTACATAGAAAAGAAATTTTACTTGGTAGTCATTCCTATTTTTTTTCTTGAATATTAGCAACAAAAATGGTGATAAAAATGAAAAATAGAGGTCGAAATTGCCTTCAATAAAATATTTATAATTTACATCATAATTAAAAAGGGACTGAAAATTTTGAAAGGTCATTACAAATTTATCTGGACTAAGTTCGTATGGAATTCTTGCCGAAAATGATGCTGTTTCAAAGAATAACTTTACGGGCTTAATTCCAACTGGAGCTGCTAATAAGAGTGGAAATAAAGATTTTATAAATTGATAATTTCCAAATTGCTTTTCTTTGCAAGTTACAAATATCAAAATTAATGCAATACCTACGACATAAACAAAATATTGAATATTTGAGACTTGGAAAAGGATAAAGAATCCTACAAAACTCAAAATATTAAATGTTGTAAACTCTTTTTCTCTTAAATAGGTAATTGACAATAACAAAATTGAAAAACTTAAAATTGTTGGTGGAGTGTGTGAAAGTTGTGTCCATAAAATAGAGATATTTGAGAGAAGATAAAGTGAAGCAGCAAGCAAAGATGTGAAGTTACTTTTTGAATATCTTTTGCATGCAAAATAGAAAAATAAAAAAGAAATTACGTAATGAATCAATGTGTACAGCAAATTAGCTAAATCAGTGTTTGCAAAAAGTTGGAATATTAAAATCCTAGGTAAATAATTATTGGCAAACTGACCAACTAGTCTTTGTCCACCACCCATTTCCTCGACAAAATAATTATGATTAAATAAATTTTGCTCATAAGTTGACTGAAGTGCAAGAATACCTCGAAAACTAACAAAATAATCAGATTCCAGATATAAATTAAATAACTCAATCTCTGCTTCATATATTAAATAAACTAACAAAATTATTGCAAAAACTGGATAAAGTAATTTATCCCTGTTGAGATTTTTTAGTTTTTTGAACACTATTAAGGAAAAAAGGAAGTAAATAATAAGAACAACAAATGAATAGCTTGAAATAAAAGCTGAATTTATAAAATATTCAAATTCTAAGAAGAAAAATAATACAAAACAATGAAAGTAAAAGTTTTTCAATATTTTTTTTGTTGTTGAAAAAAGAAGACTTGAATATTTAACCAACGCCAAATAACTAATAATAAATATAAATAGATATATCAAAGGGTTGGGAGTACTTACATAATAAACTTCTATATTGGATTCATTAAGTGTGTCTAAAGGGCTAAATTGTGAAAAATTAGATCCAATATATCTTCCCCAGCATCTAAAATCAAATATTGTTTTAAGAGACAGCTTGCTTTCAGTTACAATTACATTATTAAAATCTATTCCTCTAGATTCAAATGCCTCATTAATTTTCTCCGTGTTATAAATACATTGGCCTGAAATATTGGGAGTCTTATCAAAATTATTATCGTTTAAATGGCTATATTCATTAAATGGTATTAAAAGATTTAAAGGCAAAATCTCAGCATCTAATTTTTGATACCCATATTCATTAGATAGAAGGAAGATACTTGTAATTAAGTAAAATAAAGGAAAAATTAATATAAGATACTTAAGTTTTTTTAATAACACCTAAATCTCTTAATTCATCGCTAGCAGATTTAAA
>MDTG01379285.1_pt1 | contig 16825 bp, 10 predicted proteins | sample 811421 | NCBI WGS metagenome assembly MDTG01 (sample SAMN05326645, study PRJNA326480) | marine metagenome | isolation source: seawater | place: Pacific Ocean: South East | collected 2011
CGATGGAAATTCCATTAAGCTAATTTAGAAATATTCGTTGTAAGTTCTTTTGTATATTTATAAAAATGTTATCTCCACAAATCATTTTATTTGCAATTATATCTTATTTTCTAATACTTACTGCTATATCATATTTTACTGGCAAGGAAGACAATAATGAAATATTTTTCAATGCTAAGAGGAGCTCAAATTGGGCTGTAGTTGCATTTGGAATGGTTGGAGCTTCTCTTTCAGGAGTTACCTTTATATCAGTTCCAGGTTGGGTTGGTGAATCTCAATTTACATATTTTCAAGTTGTAATTGGTTACTTAATTGGATATTTAATAGTTGCTAACCTATTATTACCAATTTATTACAATTTTGAGTTGACATCCATATATGAGTACTTATATCAAAGATTTGGTAAGAAATCTCATTATGTTGGCTCAATTTCATTTTTAATATCAAGGATTTTAGGAGCATCTTTTAGGTTATACTTGGTGGCAATAGTTCTTCAAGAGTTTGTTTTGGACAATTTTGGCATTCCTTATGAAATAACTGTAATAATATCAATTCTATTAATATGGCTATATACAAGAAGAGGTGGAATAAAAACAATCGTATGGACAGACACTATACAAACCACATTAATGATTCTTGCAGTTATTCTATCAATTCACTATATAAATAAGGATATTGGATGGACTTTTACAGAATTTTTAAATTCAAGTGAGTTCAAAGAATTCAATAAAATATTTGTTACAGATAGTTTTACAGATAGAAGTTACTTTTTAAAGTCAATTATTGGAGGTGCATTTATAACAATTTGTATGACAGGATTAGATCAAGATATGATGCAAAAAAATCTTACTTGTAAGAACATTAAAGAAGCAAAGAAAAATATGATTGTTTTTAGCTTTATCTTGACTGCTGTCACTTTTTTATTTATAGTCCTTGGAGCACTTTTATATATATATTCTAATCAAAATGGAATTGATATTCCATTAGTTGACAATACTCCAAGAACTGATCTTTTATTTCCTCAAATTGCTTTAAGATCTGGACTTGGTGGATTTTTGGGAATAACTTTTATATTAGGTTTAATTGCAGCAGCATATAGTAGCGCCGATAGTGCCTTGACATCTCTAACTACATCTTTTTGTGTAGATATACTAAAAATAGACAGTAATAAGTCTGATTCTAAAGGAATTAGAAAATTTGTTCATGTCTTAATGAGTATTTTTCTAATTATAGTGGTTATTCTTTTCAGATATTACTTGGATAAAAATGTTATTGATAGTCTATTAACAGTTGCTCAATATACATATGGACCATTGTTAGGACTATTTGCCTTTGGTATTTTTACAAAATATAAAATAGATGATAATAAAGTATACATAGTAGTAATAATAAATATAATTTTAATTATAATGATAGGTAACATCCCTCCAAGTCTAATTGGGGGATATACTATAGGATATGAACTTCTTCCATTTAATGGATTAATAAATTTTGTTGGGCTATATTTAATTAGAAGATAGTGTCAAATTGTCATATTTATTAATTGGTATTTTTTTTGTAGTGTATAATTAAAAAAGTTATGCCTAAAGGAAAAATTAATGTATCGGTTGAAAATATATTCCCTCTTATAAAAAAGTTTTTATACAGTGATCAAGAAATTTTTTTAAGAGAGCTTATTTCAAATGCTACAGATGCTTTAACAAAAATTCAACATTTGTCAAGTATTAATGAAGTCAAAGGAGAAATTGGAGAACTTGGAGTTGAAATTAAGATAAATAAAAAAAGTAAGACACTTCATGTTATAGATAATGGTGTAGGAATGACTTCAGAGGAGGTTAAAAAATATATTAATGATGTAGCTTTCTCAGGAGCGGAAGAGTTTCTTGAGAAATATAAAGAAACCTCAAAGGATACCGGCATTATAGGTCATTTTGGACTTGGTTTTTATTCGTCTTTTATGGTAGCTGATAAAGTTGAGATTATTACAAAATCTTACAAGGATGAGCCAGCTGCTCACTGGATATGTGATGGATCTCCTGAATATTCATTAAAAAAGAGTGAGAAAAATGATAGAGGTACTGAAATTATACTTCACATCTCAAAAGACTCAAAAGACTTTCTAGAAGACAGTAAAATTACCGATCTACTCAATAAGTATAATAAGTTTATGCCTCACCCTATAAAATTTGGTACCAAGGAAGAGTCTGTTACAGGAAAAAAAGATGGCAAAGAAGAAAAGATTACTGTCGATAATATAATTAATAATCCTAATCCAGCATGGACAAGACCACCATCTGAACTAAAAGACGAAGATTATAAACAGTTTTATAGAGAACTATACCCATATCAATTTGAGGAGCCATTATTTCATATTCATCTAAATGTTGATTACCCTTTTAATTTGACAGGTATATTATATTTCCCTAAAATATCAAATGATCTTAATCTTCAAAAAGACAGGATTCAACTATATCAAAATCAAGTATTTGTAACTGACAATGTAGAGGGTATAGTTCCTGAATTTTTAGGACTGCTAAAAGGTGTAATAGACTCACCTGATATCCCTCTTAATGTTTCAAGGAGTTACCTTCAGTCCGATACATCTGTTAAAAAAATTACTAACTACATTACGAGAAAAGTTGCAGATAAATTAAGCTCAATATTTAAAAATGAAAGAGAAAATCTTGAAAGTAAGTGGAATGATATAAAAGTAGTTATTGAATACGGAATGCTTACCGAGGACAAATTTTACGATAAAGCCGAATCATTTAATTTGTACCCTTCTGTTGATGATAATTATTACACGTATGAAGAGTTGGAAATCAAAACTAAAAAATTACAAACAGACAAAGATGGTAACTTAATAATTTTATATGCTCAAAATAAAGATGAGCAGTATACCTACATTGAATCAGCAAAAGAGAAAGGCTATGAGGTAATTTTGTTAGACTCACCTATCATACCACATTTAATTCAAAAACTTGAATCTAAGAAAGAAAAAATTAAGTTTTCAAGAGTTGATTCTGACACACTTGAAAATTTAATTAAGAAAGATGATCAGGTTATATCTAAACTTTCTGATGAAGAGAAAGATAAATTAAAACCATTAATAGAAACTGCAGTCTCTGATGATAAATATACTGTTCAACTTGAGGCCCTTGATAGTAAGACTCTTCCTTTTATGCTAGCTCAACCTGAATTTATGAGAAGAATGAAAGAGATGCAACAAACTGGTGGTGCAGGTATGGGAAGTATGCCTAATATGTACTCATTAATTGTAAATACTAACCATGAATTAGTTAGTAAAATATTAAATACCAGGACAGAGAAAAAGAGGAACAGCCTAATAAAGCAGTCTGTTGATCTTGCAAAACTTTCTCAGAATACATTAACTGGAAAAGAACTTACAGAATTTATAAATAGAAGTATAGATTTAATCAAATAGATAATTTAGTATTTTAGCAAGTCTAATTCCTGCTATTAGTAGTAAATCTCTCACTGTTCCAAAGTTTTCATATTGATATTCATATCCTAATTTATCATCAATAGATACATCATTGTAGATTTTATTTGTGTATTCATGAATCTCATTTACCCATTCTAAAATATCACTTCTTTCAAAATCATTACTTTCGTCTGTAAATACAACAAAATCTGGATTTGGCAGATTTAAGGCTAGTTCACTATAGCTCATATTATGACTGTTTATCATTTCAGAGTCCCAAACACGATGGAGGTTAGAGTTTCTTCCAAACCATTTTACATATATTCTGTTGGCACCCCTATCTTCATATCTTCCAATATGAAGAGGCTGATGAAGATCACCTACAAAGTGTACTAATAATTTTAAATAGAACGATTTATCTTTATCAGATGCTGAACTACTTTTTAATATATCAATACATCGATTTATAGCGATATAAACATCTCCTTTCTCTGATGGTTTTATATCTTGATAATTATCATCCAATTCCATATTTAAAAAATGCCAATCATAGTATTTATCATATCTACTATCAGACTTAATATCATCAGCATAAGTTGAAGCATTAACTAGTGTCTCTCCCTCTAAAATATCCAATATTTTAACTCTGGAATTATCAGTCAGATAATTGTCTGCCACCTCAGCTATTACTCTATGACCCGTAGAGCCCCATTCATCAGGGTAGATTAATGAAAAAAAAATTATTATTGGGAAAAGAATTTTCATTTGTAATTATTTAATACTTAAATATATTCCAACTAATTAAAATTATTAGTTATATTATCCTACTATCTTAATTTAAATTTAAGTTGAAAAAGTCATTCTTACTAATAATCTTATTTTATTTATTCTCATTTAAATTAATTTCTCAAGTTTATACTGTAAAATATACCGATAGTAAAATCCTTGTTGATGGTTATGAAAACGAGGAAATATGGTCAATGGCAAATATAAGCTCTGATTATTGGCAGTGGAAGCCTATTGACTCTATAAAAGCAATAAATCAAACTAAATTTAAAGCACTTTATAATGATGAAAACTTGTATTTTTTAATTAAATCATACAAACAAGGTAGTGACTTTACGGTTTACTCACTCAAAAGAGACTTTGAGACAGCAAGCGCGGACTATATTCAGTTAATTTTTGACACTTTTAACGATGCAACTAATGCATTTCAGTTTCAAACAAATCATTTAGGTTTAAAAGGAGATCTGTTAGTTTCTAATGGTAATAGAGATCCAGTTAAAGATAGAAATAAATCATGGGATGCGGAGTGGTATGTGGAAACACAGATTCTTAATGATTATATATTATATGAGATTAAGATACCCTTAAATCAACTCTATTACATAAATAATTCAAAAAAGTGGAGATTTAATATGTATAGAAGTGACACTCAATCACAAGAACACTCGACCTGGGTTAAAATTCCACAGAATCAAAGATTAGGAAACTTGGCGTTTATGGGTGATTTTTATTTTGAGAAAAAACTAGGAGACTCAAAAAAACCAGTTTCAATAATTCCATATGTCAATTTAATAACTGGAAAAAATTTTGATGAAGATAAATTGTTAAAAAGAAATGAAATTGGTATTGATTTTAAGATTCCAATTAGCAACTCAATTAATCTTGACTTAACCATAAATCCAGACTTCTCTCAAGTTGAGGTTGATGACCAGATAGTTAATACAACTCAGTGGGAGGTTAAACTACCTGAAAAAAGACAGTTTTTTACTCAAAACTCTGACTTATTTTCTGACTTTGGAACAGGTAGGGATGCTCAACCATTTTTTTCTAGAAGAATCGGGATTATTGAAAATAAAAATGGAGAAATTATTGAAAATAAGATTATTGGAGGTCTCAGACTTAGTGGTAAAATTGATGATAAAACTAGGGTTGGACTTCTGAATGTTGTCACAGAAGAAAATATTGAAAATGAGATTCCAGAGAACAATAATAGTCTTTTTACCATTAGAAAAAATGTTTTTGGCTCATCAAACTTTTCACTTTTTTTTCTAAATCGAGAGAATACTAAAAAATATGACTTTTCAAATGAATATGGGAAGTACAACAGAGTTATAGGTGGTGAATATAATTTGGCCTCAATTGATGGTAAATGGTCTGGTAAATTATTTTTACATAAATCTTTCAATTCTTTTAAAAAAAATAATAGAAAAGACTTAGCCTCTGGATTATTGATAACCAGGAATACAAAAAAACATTTGTTAATGTTTTATTCTGCTTATGTTGGAGACGATTTTAGGTCAGATCTTGGATATTACAGAAGGTATGGAATGTATAAGTTTGAGCCAAATTATAGATTCAGGATCTATCCATCTAATCCAAAAATTCAAGAGATTGAATTATCTCATTATGCAGCATGGGTATTTAGACCAAACCTTAGAAATAATTACGAAGGGAATATTCATTATTCATCAATTCAAATTAGATATTTAAATACAAGCAGAATTAGATTTATGAGAAGACAAACTAAGACATATCTATATAACAGTTTTGATCCAACCAGAAGTGATAGTGGAATAGCTTTACCAAATAATCAATTTTACGATTATGTAGATTATAGTTTTCTATTTAAATCATCAACTAGAAATATATTTAGTACAGACACAGAGATTTCATACGGAAGCTTTTTTAATGGAGATAAATTCTCAATTTCAAGTGAGTTCTCTTACAGAATTCAACCAATTTTCAATACATCGATTCGATTCAGTTTTGACTCAATAAAACTTCCAGAACCATATGTTAGTAAAGATATATGGCTTATAAGTCCTAAATTTGAGCTGACTTTTTCTAAGAAGACTTTTTGGACTACATATATACAATATTCATCTCAACAAGATAATTTTGGAATAAATTCTAGATTTCAGTGGAGATTAGCTCCCCTATCTGACTTATATTTAGTATATAATGACAATTATTACTCATCGAATTCATTAATTCCAAAGTTACGATCAATAAATCTTAAATTTACATACTGGATAAATATTTAATATGAAACAATGTAAAAAATGTCTTGAAATGTATGATCTTCCTGTACAAATGTTTGGTAATTATTGTCCAAAATGCGGTACTTTTAATTCTAATATAAATAAGGATTCAATAATTGCTTTATTAGTTGTAATTGTAATTGGATTGATACTTTATTTCTTAAAACTAATTTAAAGATTGATATGAAAAGAATTTTATCTACAATAATTTGCGTCCTTTTTATATTTTGTTCAAGTAGCGATGAATCTACTAAAATGATAGTTAAGGGTAAGATTGAGGGTCTTAAAAAAGGTAAATTATATCTTCAAACTCAGATTGACTCAACTATTGTGTCTTTAGATTCAATTATACTTAATGGTAAAAGTGATTTTAGGCTTGATACTTCTATTATAGAGCCTGACATTTTTTATTTAGTTCTTGACAAGGAAGATGGGGACTCTTTAAATGATATTATAACTTTTTTTGGAAACAAGGGGGATATAACTATAAACTCAAGATTAAGAACATTTGACTCAAGTTTTGAAATAACTGGTTCAAAAAATACAGATTTACTAATGGAGTACTTTTCTATTATGAGAAAATACAACCTTCAAAATCTTGATCTACTTGAGATATATTATAATTCTCAATTAGAAAATAATCAAAAAAGAATTGATTCAGTTAATATCTTAATAGATAACTTAATTAAAAGAAAATACTTATATAGTCTGAATTTTGCAATTACAAATTCAGCTAACGAAGTCTCACCATATATAGCAGTTAGTCAGATAGCAGATGCTAACAAAGAACTTCTTCTTAAGCTATATGATACACTTCCTGAAAATATTAAAAATTCAAAATATGGTAAGATCCTAAATATTATATCAGCTGAATAATTAACCAGAATATTCGACAAAGTTTCTAGGAGTTTCATACAAAGTTACTTTCAACTTTAGATTGTTTTTAAAATGCTTGATAAGTCTATTATATATAAGAACAACAATATTTTCAGCAGTTGGATTTAAATTTGCAAACTCAACTATATCGGTATTTAAATTTTTATGATCTAAATAATCCTCAACTTCTGATTTAATTAAATTTTTCAACTTACTAATGTCATAGACATATCCTGTCTCAGGATCGATATTTCCAGTAAGACTGACTATTAACTCATAGTTATGACCATGAAAGTTTTCATTAGAACATTTTCCAAAAACTTCTTTATTTTTTTTATCCGACCAATCAGGTCTATATAATTTATGAGCTGCATTAAAATGAGCTCTTCTACTTACTGTTATCATTTTTTAAATATTTATAAAAATAATCAAAAGCAATTTTAAACCACACAGTAAAGTTTTCTGGAGTTTTTTCAATATCATTTTTAATTGAGTCCATGTCTGCCCACATGTAATCGTCGGCTTCGTCAAAGTTTATTATTGGGTCATCATTGTATACTCCATATAAAACATGGTCAAATTCATTCTCACTTAATTGATTATCAAGTTCTGCCTTATATATAAAATCAAATACTTTTCTGAGATTAGTTTTTATTCCCATTTCTTCAAAAAGTCTTCTATTAGCTGCTTCCATTATATTCTCTCCATCTCTTGGGTGACTACAACAGGTATTAGTCCATAATCCTCCAGAATGATATTTTGAAATAGCTCTTTTTTGAAGAAGTAGTTCGTAGTTACTGTTAAAAATAAAAACTGAAAAGGCTCTATGAAGAACACCCTTTTGATGAGCCTCAAGTTTAGGCATTAAACCAACTTGATTATCATTTTCATCAACTAGTATTACCTTTTCTTCAGACATTGAGTCAAATTAATAATTTAGCTCTTCTTCTTCTTTATTAATCAAAAGACTATTGTACTCATCTTTAGGGCCCACTATTAGGTCATCGTATTTTCTCATACCTGTACCTGCTGGAATTTTGTGACCAACAATTACGTTCTCTTTAAGACCCTCTAATTTATCATTTTTACCATTAACAGCTGCTTCATTTAATACTTTTGTCGTTTCTTGGAAAGATGCAGCTGAAATAAATGATTTGGTTTGAAGAGAAGCTCTAGTAATTCCTTGAAGCTGAGTAGATGCAGTTGCTGGCCTTGCGTCTCTTGCCTCTACTAACTTCTTGTCATCTCTTTTAAGAATAGAATTTTCATCTCTTAGATTTCTAGCTGAAACAACTTGACCAACCTTTAGGTTTTCACTATCGCCTGCTTCCTCGATTACCTTCATACCGTATAAATTATCATTTTGAGAGATAAATTCATCTTTAAATGTTAATTGATTTTCTAAAAACAATGTATCACCTGGATCAATTATTTTTACTTTTCTCATCATTTGTCTTACTACAACCTCAAAGTGCTTATCATTAATTTTAACACCTTGTAATCTGTAAACTTCCTGAACTTCATTTACTAAATATTGTTGAACAGCTGATGGTCCTTTAATATTTAATATATCGTTGGGTGTTATTGAACCATCTGATAGTGGCATACCAGCTTTTATAAAATCATTTTCTTGAACAAGAATTTGATTTGAAAGTTTGACTAAGTATTTTTTAACATCACCAAACTTAGATTCAACAATAATCTCGCGATTACCTCTCTTTATTTTACCAAATGAGACTACACCATCAATTTCTGAAACAATTGCTGGGTTTGACGGGTTTCTTGCCTCAAATAATTCAGTAACACGAGGTAAACCACCTGTGATATCACCAGATTTAGCTGATTTTCTTGGAATTTTTACTAATATCTTACCTTTATCAATCGACTCATTCTCATCAACCATTATATGTGCACCAACAGGGAGATTATATGATCTTATTGTAACTCCCTTCTTATCTTGTATTAGGAGTGTTGGAATGAGTTTTTTATCTCTTGTATCAGTAATAACTTTTTCTTTAAACCCAGTTTGTTCGTCAATTTCAACTTTATAAGTTTTACCAACTTCAATGTTTTCATAAATAATTTTACCAGAAAATTCTGAAACTATAACACCGTTAAATGGATCCCACTGACAAATAACATCTCCTTTTGATAGTTTTTGTCCATTTTTAATGTTTAAATAGGAACCATAAGGAATATTATTTGAGCTTAAAACATTTTTAGTTTTTGAGTCTAAAACCTTGATTTCAGTAGTCCTTGAAATTACAATATTTGAGCTGTTTCCTTCATTATCTTTCGTTTTAACTATCTTTAGATCATCTATTTCTGCAATACCATCAAACCTTGATATTAATGAATTTTCCTCTGAAATATTTCCAGCTACACCACCTACGTGAAAAGTTCTCAATGTTAGCTGTGTACCTGGCTCTCCAATAGATTGAGCTGCAACAACACCGACAGCTTCACCAATTTGAACTGGCTTTCCGGTTGCAAGATTTCTACCATAGCAACTTGCACAAATCCCTTTCTTTGTCTCACAAGTAAGAGCTGATCTTACCTCAACAGATGTAATTAAAGTATTCTCAATAATACTTACTGCTTTTTCATCAATTAATTTCCCCCCCTTTATAATAATTTCATTTGTTGATGGATCGACAATATCATTCAGAGATACTCTTCCTAATATTCTTTCACCAAGAGTTTCAACTATTTCTTCATTCTTTTTTAAGGGTTTTACCTCAATTCCTCTTAAGGTACCACAATCAAATTCATTTACAATTACATCCTGAGATACATCTACTAACCTTCTGGTTAAATATCCAGCATCTGCAGTTTTTAGTGCTGTATCTGCAAGACCTTTTCGAGCTCCATGAGTTGAAATAAAATATTCTAAAATTGATAATCCTTCTTTAAAATTTGATAAAATTGGGTTTTCAATAATTTCACCCCCACCAATATTTGATTTTTTGGGTTTAGCCATTAAACCTCTCATACCTGTAAGCTGTCTAATCTGTTCTTTTGAACCTCTTGCACCAGAATCAAGCATCATATACACAGAGTTAAATCCTTGTTGATCCTCACTAATTTGTTTCATTGCAAGTTCAGTCAAAGTTGCATTTGCTGAAGTCCATACATCAATAACTTGATTGTATCTCTCATTGTTAGTTATTAGACCCATATTATAATTACCAATTATACCATCAACCTGATTATTTGCATCATCAATTAAATGCTGCTTTTGCTCAGGTATTATAATATCTCCTAGACTGAAGGATAAACCTCCTTTAAATGCAAATGTGTAACCGAGGTCTTTAATCTTATCAAGAAACTCTGCAGTCTCTGGGACACTTGTCACATTAAGTATCTGACCGATAATTTCTCTTAAATTCTTTTTAGTCAAAACCTCATTAAAAAAACCAGCTTTTTCTGGTACAACTTCATTAAAGAAAATTCTACCAGGTGTTGTCTCAACTATTTCATATGAGTCGTCTGATTTATTTGTCTTGACTCTACACTTAATTATGGAATTTAGATCAACAATTTTTTCATTATATGCCATATTGACTTCTTCTGGTGAATAAAAAGTTGATCCTTCACCTTTTAATTTTAGTGACTCAGTAGACTTTCTAGATTTAGTCATATAATATAGACCCAAGACCATATCTTGAGAAGGAACTGTAATAGGTGATCCGTTAGCAGGATTTAAAATATTATGTGAGCCTAACATTAATAATTGAGCTTCAAGTATGGCCTCAGGACCTAACGGCAGGTGAACAGCCATCTGATCGCCATCAAAGTCAGCATTAAAAGCAGTACATGTTAAAGGGTGTAATTGAATCGCTTTACCTTCAATTAATTTAGGTTGAAAAGCCTGAATTCCTAATCTATGTAATGTAGGAGCTCTATTTAATAACACTGGATGCCCCTTTAAAACATTCTCTAATATATCCCATACAACAGGCTCTCTTCTATCAATAATTTTTTTCGCAGATTTAACTGTTTTTACAATACCCCTCTCAATTAATTTTCTTATGACAAATGGTTTGTATAATTCAGCCGCCATATCTTTTGGAAGGCCACACTCATAAAGTTTTAATTCTGGTCCTACTACTATAACAGATCTTGCTGAATAATCAACTCTTTTACCTAATAGATTTTGTCTAAATCTACCCTGTTTCCCTTTCAAAGAATCAGATAAAGATTTCAGTGGTCTATTAGATTCAGTTTTTACAGCTGAAGATTTTCTAGTATTATCAAACAATGAATCCACTGACTCCTGAAGCATTCTTTTTTCATTTCTAAGTATTACCTCAGGTGCCTTTATCTCCACTAGTCTTTTTAATCTGTTGTTCCTTATTATTACTCTTCTGTATAAATCATTAAGGTCAGATGTTGCAAATCTACCTCCATCAAGCGGTACTAGTGGTCTTAATTCAGGTGGAATTACAGGAATTACTTTTACAATCATCCACTCGGGTAAATTTTCTTTTCTCTCATTACCCTCTCTAAAAGACTCTACTACTTGTAATCTTTTAAGCGCCTCTGTTTTTCTTTGTTTAGAAGTTTCATTGTTGGCCTTGTGTCTTAACTCATATGAAAGTTCTTCAAGATCTATTCTAGATAATAATTCTATAAGACAATCAGCTCCCATTTTTGCAATAAACTTTCGGTCATCAGAGTCTTCTAGAAATTGATTGTCAGCAGGAAGGGATTCTAATATATTTAAATACTCTTCTTCTGTAAGAAAGTCCATTTTATTTACAGGCTCACCTTCAGCATTTTTTGCTTCACCAGGTTGAATTACAACGTATCTCTCATAATAGATAATCATATCAAGCTTTTTTGAAGGAAGACCTAATAAATAACCAATTTTATTTGGTAAAGATTTAAAATACCATATATGAGCTACAGGTACGACAAGATTAATATGACCTACTCTATCTCTTCTAACCTTTTTTTCAGTTACCTCAACACCACATCTGTCACAGACAATTCCCTTATATCTAATCCTTTTATATTTTCCACATGCACACTCATAATCTTTAACAGGACCAAATATTCTTTCACAGAATAGACCATCTCTCTCTGGCTTGTGAGTTCTATAGTTAATTGTCTCCGGTTTCAAAACCTCTCCTCTTGAATTGCCAAGTATAACTTCAGGAGAAGAAAGACCGATAGATATAGTGTTAAACCTTTTTTGTGTTAATAATTCATTGTTCTTTGCCATAATATTTTATTGTTTTTCTTCTAGTCTTATGTCTAATCCTAATCCTTTTAACTCATGCATGAGTACATTAAATGATTCTGGTAGGCCTGCCTCAGGAAGATTTTCTCCCTTGACAATAGACTCATATGCTTTTGCCCTACCTATTACATCATCAGATTTAATGGTTAATATTTCCTGTAATGCACTTGAAGCTCCATATGCCTCTAATGCCCAAACTTCCATTTCTCCAAATCTTTGCCCACCAAACTGTGCTTTTCCACCAAGAGGTTGTTGAGTAATTAAGCTGTAAGGACCGATTGACCTTGAGTGCATCTTGTCATCAACCATATGACCTAGCTTTAACATGTATATTACACCTACTGTAGCTGCTTGATCAAATTTTTCACCAGTACCTCCATCATATAAATATGTGTGGCCAAATCTTGGTACACCAGCCTCATCAGTTAATGAATTTATTTCGTCTAATGTAGCTCCATCAAAAATTGGGGTAGAAAACTTTCTTCCAAGCTCTTTTCCAGCCCAGCCTAAAACTGTCTCATAAATCTGACCTATATTCATTCTTGATGGAACACCAAGAGGATTTAAAACTATATCAACTGGAGTTCCATCTTCTAAAAATGGCATATCTTCTTCCCTAACAATTCTTGCAACTATACCTTTGTTACCATGTCTACCTGCCATTTTATCTCCAACTTTCAGCTTTCTTTTCTTTGCAATGTATACTTTAGCGAGCTTTTTAATTCCAGGAGGAAGCTCATCACCAACACTAATGGTAAATTTTTCTCTTCTTAACGAGCCCTGAATATCATTTTCTTGTATTCTGTAGTTATGAAGAAGAGATGAAATCGTACTGTTGAGTTTATCTGATGTAGTCCAAACTCCCTTAGTTAGATGAGTGTAGTCATCAACATTTAAGAGCATCTTATTAGAAAACTTTTTTCCTTTTACCAAAACTTCCTCACCTAAGTCGTTGAAAACACCTTGACATGTTTTACCACTGATAATTGATGATAACTTTTCAACCAGTTTTAATCTTAAGTCTTCAAGAATTTTTTCATATTTTGATTCTAATACTTCAAGATCAACCTTATCCTGTGTTCTTGTTCTCTTGTCTTTAAAAGATCTTACAAAAAGTTTTTTATCAATTACAACTCCGTTGAGAGATGGTGGAGCTTTTAGAGATGCGTCTTTAACATCTCCTGCTTTATCTCCAAATATTGCTCTTAAAAGTTTTTCCTCAGGTGTTGGATCTGACTCACCTTTAGGAGTAATTTTTCCAATTAGAATGTCTCCAGGTGTTACCTCAGCTCCAACTCTTATCATGCCATTTTCGTCCAACTCTTTTGTAGCTTCCTCACTTACATTTGGAATATCATCTGTAAGTTCCTCAGTTCCTAGTTTGGTGTCTCTTACGTCAAGAGAATACTCATCGATATGTATTGAAGTAAAAATATCTTCTCTTACAACTTTTTCTGAAATAACTATTGCATCTTCGAAGTTATATCCTTTCCATGGCATAAACGCTACTTTAAGATTTCTTCCCAATGCTAACTCACCATTTTGTGTTGCATAACCTTCACAAAGAACTTGGCCTTGAATAACTTTATCACCTTTTTTGACTATAGGTTTGAGATTTATACAAGTACCTTGATTTGTTTTTTGAAATTTTATTAGGTCATAGACCTTTGTTTCATCATCAAAACTTAATAGCTTCTCTTCTGAACTTAGGGTATACTTAATTATAATTTTATTAGAATCAACATAATCAACTAATCCATCTCTTTCTGCGTTAATAAGTACTCTTGAATCTTTAGCTACTGAATTTTCTAAACCTGTACCAACAATTGGAGATTGAGGTTTTAATAGTGGAACTGCTTGACGCATCATATTTGACCCCATTAGAGCTCTATTTGCATCGTCATGCTCTAAAAATGGAATTAAAGATGCTGAAATTGACGCAATTTGGTTAGGAGCTACATCTGTATAATTTATATTATTTGGAGTAACAACAGGAAAGTCAGCTTGATCCCTCGCAATAACCTTCTCAGCTTTAATTTTCCCTGAATTATCATAATTAATATTGGCTTGAGCAATTAGTTTATTTTCTTCTTCCTCAGCTGATAAATATGTAATTTTTTTAAGGTCAATCTTACCATTTTTTACTTCTCTGTAAGGGGTTTCTATAAAACCAAGATTATTAACTCTAGCATATACAGATAATGAAGATATCAAACCAATATTTGGTCCTTCAGGAGTTTCAATCGGGCACAATCTTCCATAATGAGTGTAGTGAACATCTCTAACTTCAAAACCGGCTCTTTCTCTTGAAAGTCCACCAGGACCCAAAGCAGACAATCTTCTTTTGTGAGTAATTTCAGCTAAAGGATTTGTTTGATCCATAAACTGTGATAATTGATTTGTACCAAAAAAAGTATTTATCACTGAGGATAATGTTTTAGCATTAATTAAATCAATCGGAGTAAAGACTTCGTTATCACGGACATTCATTCTCTCCCTTATAGTTCTCGCCATTCTTGCAAGTCCAACTCCGAATTGAGATGATAGCTGTTCTCCCACTGTTCTTACTCTTCTATTGGAAAGATGGTCAATATCATCTATTTCAGCTTTGGAATTTATAAGCTCAATTAAATATTTAATAATTGTGGTAATGTCTAACCTTGTTAGTGTTCTTTCTTCCATATCAACATCAAGATTTAACTTTTTGTTCATTCTATACCTACCTACCTCACCCAGGTTATATCTTTGATCTGAAAAGAATAATTTGTCTATTATACCTCTAGCAGTTTCTTCATCTGGCGGTTCAGCATTCCTTAGTTGTCTGTATATATACTCAACAGCCTCCTTTTCAGTATTAGTTTGATCCTTTTGTAATGTATTGTATATTATTGCATAATCAGAATTTTGAGCATCTTCTTTATGAATTAAGATTGTTTTTACATCTGCGTCAATAATCTGTTCGATGTGATCTTTTTCAATTACAGTATCTCTATCAATTATGATCTCATTCCTTTCAATTGATATAACTTCACCTGTGTCTTCATCAACAAAGTCTTCATGCCATGTTCTTAATACTCTGGCAGCAAGTTTTCTATCTAAAACTTTTTTTAGACCAGCTTTTGTAACCTTAATTTCTTCAGCTAAATCAAAAATCTCTAAAATTTCCTTATCTCCTTGATAACCAATTGCTCTAAATAAAGTGGTAACTGGTAATTTCTTTTTTCTATCAATATATGCATACATTACATTATTAATATCTGTTGCAAATTCAATCCAAGATCCTTTGAAAGGAATAACTCTAGCAGAGTATAGTTTAGTTCCATTGGCATGGAATGATTGACCAAAAAAGACACCTGGAGATCTATGTAATTGCGATACTACAACTCTTTCTGCACCATTTATAATAAAAGTACCACTTGGAGTCATATAAGGAATTGAACCTAAGAAAACATCCTGAACAATCGTTTCAAAATCCTCGTGTTCAACATCAGTACAATATAACTTTAGTCTAGCTTTTAAAGGAACCGAATAACTTAATCCTCTTTGAATACATTCATGCATTGAATATCTTGGGGGATCAACGAAGTAGTCTAAAAACTCAAGAACAAATTGATTTCTAGCATCTGTTATAGGAAAGTTTTCCTTAAAAGTGTTGAATAAACCTTCTTCAACTCTTTCATCAGATTTTGTTTCGAGCTGAAAAAAGTCTTGAAATGATTTTATTTGAATATCTAAAAAATCAGTTTCAACATTAGCAATTTTTGTGTTTGAAAAGTTTGTTCTCAATTTATTATTAGTCATATTTTAAAGTTTATTTTAAACAAGTGTAGGCTTTTAGAAAAAATCCAAAAGCCTAAAAAAAATAGTTATTTAAACTTACTTAAGCTCAACTTCAGCTCCAGCTTCTTCAAGTGATTTCTTTAGTCCTTCAGCATCATCTTTAGATACTGCTTCTTTAATTGAACTAGGAGTATTATCAACTAGGTCTTTAGCTTCTTTTAGCCCAAGTCCAGTTAACTCCTTAACCAATTTTACTACTGCCAGTTTTGACCCACCAGCTGATTTTAGAACAACATCGAATTCCGATTTTGCATCAGCTGATTCATCTCCTCCTGCAGCAGGACCTGCTGATACCGCCACTGCTGCTGCTGCTGCAGGTTCGATACCATATTCATCTTTAAGAATATCAGCTAATTCGTTAACTTCTTTTAC
>MDTG01442231.1_pt1 | contig 16824 bp, 18 predicted proteins | sample 811421 | NCBI WGS metagenome assembly MDTG01 (sample SAMN05326645, study PRJNA326480) | marine metagenome | isolation source: seawater | place: Pacific Ocean: South East | collected 2011
GCCGCCCAGCCGACCGCCGGTACCATGAAAGTCGACGACGACGACGAAACGAAAACGGTCGCCGCCCAGCCGACCGCCGGTACCATGAAAGTCGACGACGACGAAACGAAAACGGTCGGGTCCTCGGACGACGAGAACACGAAAATGGTCGAGCCCTCGGACGACGAGGCAGCCGCCAAGTCATCGTACGCGGAGGAGGGCCCCTGGCTGGAGTCCAAGTCCGAGCCACCCCGGATTGAGGAAGAAGTACCGCTTAAAGATGACGCACCGCTTAAAGATGATTCTTCTGATCTTATTGAAGGACACGGTAAAAGACCTAATTTTTATGATTTTAATAAATGGGTTTTTAGTTATCAAACAGCGCCCCAAGGTCGTAAACGGGCGTACTCCTCCGAGAGCTTTGGGAGCTTTGGGAGCTTTGGGAGCATAGGCCGGATCTCGTTACGCAATCAGGCGTCGCCCGCCCAGCTCGTCTCGCCGCCGCCGCCGCCGGAGCCCGTCGCCCCCCCACAAACGGCGCCGCCGCCGTCGCAGAGCGACAAGCGGGATCGCTCGCCGGAAGAGCCGTCGCCGAACACCCGGCCGAAGGCGCGTCTGACGACGGAGGTAATCCGCAATGACGGCCCGCAGACGCCACCGTCGCCGGCCGTGGCGACGAACTCGAAAATGACGCCGTCGCTGCTGCGGCGGAGCGATTCCGCCGACGACGAGCGTGTCGAACGTCCGCGACCGGCGCTGATGATACCGTCGATGCCGCCACCGCCGCCCGCCGTCGACGCCCGTGACGCGTCACGTCAACGATCCCAATCCGTCGACGACGCTCGGCGCCGAATAATGGAACAACCGAAAGGCGAAGCATATAAGGCTAACGATTAAAACTAAGCTAATAAAAATACTTAAACAAAAATGCGAGATAATTAGTATGATATATAAAATATTTTTAATAAAACTTCTATAACTCATGAGATGAGTTTGATTCTCTAAATGAAGATGAATCGCTTATACATTCTAGATTTCCTAAGAATATTAATACAATTAGTTAAGTATATTGAAAAATAATAATTAACTTTCTTTGATACAAAAAAAAATAATTTATATAAATAATGTCAGATTCTATAATTCCTCAAAGACCTCCACTACCAGCCAATTGGGATGGACCATCAAAATTTACATTAACTATGCAATCAATATTAAGACAATATGTAGATAATTATGATTATTTCGTGAAAAGTTTGCCAACAGCTATAATTATGATTCCGTTGGCATTATTTTTTCTGTCACCGAATGAAAGTAGAGGTATTTATTTATTTGGTGCAATTTTTACAGTAATAGTAGGTTTAATATTCACTCCTTCAAGTGGCGGAGAACATTTTATGAATAATTATCCATCATTTCATGGACTTGTAATAGGATATGCGGTTGGTTATTTGCTTATGGAAAATATAATTCTTGAAAAGGCGGGTTCTATGTTGTCAAGTGGTGTAATGGGATTATTATTATTGGGTATTGTGTCTGGATCTTTAAAAAGTAATAACTCCGCTTCTAAACAAATGTTATATATTGGAATAGGATGGCTTTTAGGTATAGTTATTGGTATGTTTTTTTCGTATGCTGAATTCAAAACATTAAATCCAAATGTTGATAAAGAAATTGAAAGCAAAGAAAAAGAATAAATATTTAAACCTATTTAATAATAAAATACATAACGTGTAATATAACAATATAATATGGATAAAACTAATTTACAACAGCCAAAAAATGAAGAAAAAAAGGATGCTTTTGAATTTGTGAATAATATATTTATTAATAAAGAAACATGGGGTCCTTTCACATATGGAGATGATAAAAGAATAAATATATATGATATAGTTGGTATTTATAAATACAATTAATAATATATGATTAGCGTATTTGATGTAGTATTTCCTGGTTTAACAATTGTATTAATAGGTACAATATCATATGTATTTGCAGAAGGCGATCCTTTAAATAATAACAACGAATATTAAGTTTTAAAACGGTAATCTATATTGAGTTACATTAATTTTACCAAATTTGGGAAAAGGTTTCTTTTTTTCTTTTAATTCATGTGATTCTTTTAGATATTTGTACTCGATTAAAGTGATTTCATCTCTCATATACATATCTTCTAAATTTTGTTTTGAAATATCCTTTTCATTAACTTTGTATTCGTTGTCAGTTTTTTCAACAGTTTTTTCTGTATCTTTGTCATCAATTTTCTTCATAATATTTGAATAATATTTATCAAGTCTTTCATAATATTCTTCTAAATCATCATATACTTCTTCAAAATAATCATTATCGTAATTTTTTGTATAAATAGCCGTTTTCAAATCATAATTGAATGTTGGACTAATATAATTAATTGATTTTTTAGTATAAAAGTTTTTGTAATAAAAGGCTTCACAAAATGTAAAGAGGAAAATACAGAAATTCATATTAATAATTTGTGTGTTATATATAAATTTGATTAACTAATCATTTTTTTGTTTATTTTGTATAATTTACAAATTCAAGATTATTTTCAACAAAAACATGTGATAACATTTGATGAATATGAGAAACAGTTAATACACTAAAATCTACTTTAGTGTCTTTTATTTCTTTTATTCTTTCATCACGAATAATATCGTCTAAATCTTGTTTATTGTCTAATGGAATTAAAACTTTTTTGATTCCAGCACGTAAAGCTCCTTGAATTTTAGATTCAAGACCACCAATAGCAGTAACATTGCCATTTAAATCTATTTCACCAGTCATAGCAACATCATTTCTAATTGGTATGCTTGTTAATTGTGATAAAATGGCTAGAGTAATGGCAGCTCCAGCAGATGGTCCATCTTTTGGTGTACCACATTCTGGTGTATGTACATGAAGAGCAAAAACTTTAGATTTATCTTTTTCGGGTAATATATTTAAAGATAATTTCAAATCATGAGGAATAAGATTCCATGCAATTGTTTTAGCACATTTAATACTTTCTTTCATTACATCTCCTTGATTGCCCGTTAAAATCAAATCTAAAAATGTTTGACTATAGGCTCTAAAAACTTCAATAGTTGTTAGTCCGCCAATACCAGTAGAAGTAGCATATAATCCGTTTATTAGTCCAATTTTAGGTTCACTATGAATAGGTTTAATAATAATTTTGTGTTTTTTCCTTAAAATATCATTTACAATATCTTTTGTAATTTTAAGTGGTAATTTTTGATTTTGCTTTTCAATTATAGATTTAAGATTAAATTCTCTAATAATATCAAACAAAATTTCCTTTAGCTTTCTAATTCCTGCTTCAAAAGTATAAGTTTCAATTATATATGATGATATTTCATCACTAATTGTAATATCCCCTTTAGAAAATCCAACAATATCTAATATAGACGGTAAAACATAATTATTAATAATATGTAGTTTGTCTGGTGTAGAAAGTGGATTTGTTTTAATTATATGCATTCTATCTCTTAATATAGGATCTATAAGAGATGGGTCATTAAAAGACATAATAATAAGAGATTTTGATAAATCAAATGGTATTCCAGAAAAATATCTATCTTCAAAATGATCATTTTGTGTAGAATCTGTAAGATGAGTTAATATACCAGTAATTTCACGACCATGTTCAGTACGACTAACTTTATCAACTTCATCTATATAAATAATCGGATTCATACAATTTTTTTCAATTAGTATATCAACAATTCTTCCCCAAGTAGAACCAACATATGTAAAATTATGACCTACAAGTGTTGATGCATTTGAACTTCCTCCAAGTGTTAACATTGCAAAAGGTCTTGGTTTATTATCAGAATCTAATAAGCATTTGGAAATACCAAATTTAGCTAAAGTTGTTTTACCATTACCAGGAGGTCCTTGAATACCTATAACGGTGCCATCACTACTCCCATTAATCCATTGTCCAACAAGTCTTTGTATTTGTAATTTAGCTTCATCGTGTCCAAAACATGCCTCATCTAATTTATCCTTAACGCTAGCAATATATTCTCTTTTTTCAATTTCATATAATTGCCAATTATTTACAAATTCAACAAGTTCAGTATAAACTGATTTTTCTGAGAAAAAAGTCTTAATAATATTATTATTAATTTCTTCTTCTTCTAATATATCAACTGATACTGGTCTATAAGATTTTCTTCTTTGTAATGAACCATTTACTAATGATATTTTTTCATCAAAAGAGCTATCACTATCATCACTAAATCTTGATCTTTTACCAAAAATTGGTTTTTCAATAGATTGTGTTGATATTTTTTTAGTTAGTTTCCCTAAATTCTGTATTATTGTATGTCTTTTATTATCAACTAATGATTGTTTAACAATATCTTTAGATGAATCTTTGTTGTTTATTTCTTCTATTATTTTTATGTCTAGTTTGTCTACTTTTATAGAAGAGTTAATTTTTTTGATACGAGAAACTATAGTACAAATATTATGACTTGTTTTTATAGGCATTGTTGCAACTTTTTTGTATTTATCGAAATGTTTCATTTTTCTTTGTAATACACAAATTGTGTCTCTGAATTTTTCAAGCTTATCAATAACGACATGTTTTTTATATTTACCAAAAGGAATTTTTAAGAATCCATCTAACCATTGTTGGGCTTTGCCACCACCTTCAGAAGAATTCACACTTTTCAATTTATCAACAGCTTTTGCTTTAGCAGAATCAGGCGCTTTTGAAATTAGCAAACGTTTATCATATGGTATTTTATCTATACCAAGATCCATTTTTGTAATCATTTCAGAAGTCTTTTTGTAAGAATATTCAAATCTTTTTTGAATTGTCCAATCCATGTTGCAATATATATCATGAACAGTTGATGAAGAATTATCACTATTCATAAGAAAATCGAATAATACTGTCGCAACATATCGTGTATTTTGTTCATAAAGTAAAAGAAGAGTTAGCATATAAGTTTTTGATTCAACATCTCCATTCATAAAATGAGCAACAAGTATGTTTAATGGCATTGCTTTGTATTCTTTAGCATTCGAAAAAGCAACACATATAGTACTTACAATATCATTAACATTCTTTCCAACTATATCGTCTATTCTCATTTGATCCAAAAATCCATATTTGAAATCATTCGAAATATGAGTACTATGTGATAAACGTTCTTTTATTTCAGTAAATCTATCACTAAAAAATGAATACATTTGACATAGTTTTATTGAATCTTTCTTGAAATTTCCAAATATATTATATTGAATATCATCTATAAAATCATAAATAGTAATTCTTGTGTGTGTTTCTGAAGAATCAATCATTACTTGATCTTCTGGACATTCAATAGGAATCATTTCCTCATCTTCTACTTTTAAATAACGAAATGGAACAAAATATTTCTCTACAAAATCCAGTTTTTCACTAAAACTGTTTGTTTTTGGACTATCTAAATCAATAAACTGACCATTGTTATTCATTATCCAATTTAACAAGATACGTAAATCAGAACAGGTTATATAAGTCAACAGGTCGGTTATTTTTAATTCTGCTTTAGTTGCATAAAAATGTTTTTTTATTAACTTGCCACTATTAGTTTCACATAAATACTTTTGTATATCATTCAATTTAGATTTATATAAATGATATGAATTTGTACTTATTTTTTTACTCCCAAAGTTTTTATCAACATTCTTTATTATAGACATGGTCATTTCATTACACCTATAAACTCGGTTACTTAAAAACGAAATACATCTCCGAATTTCTTTTATATTTTTCTGAAAAATAACTATTCCTTTATGAGAGTCCATAATATGATTAAACTATTTAACAAATCCGATCATTTAAAATTCGGCATTTATAGAAAAAGCTTTAGATGTATTACTGGTTACAGGATTTTTTGCACTTACACCAGCTTTTGAATACTCTGAAACACGTTTTTCAAAGAAATTTGTTTTTCCTTCCATACTTATCATTTCCATGAAAACAAACGGATTCTTTTTATTGTATAATTTAGGACACCCCAGTTGTACAAGCAATCTATCCGCCACAAATTCAATATAATCAGACATAGAACGAGAATTCATACCAATCAAATTACATGGCAATGCTTCACAAATAAACTCCTTTTCTATAGAAACTGCTTCACTAATTATTTTTGTTATAGTTTTTGTTTCTAATTTTTTTGCAAATTTATGATAAACCAAAATTGCAAACTCTGTATGTAATGCTTCATCTCTACTAATAAATTCATTACTTAAGCACAATCCTGGCATTAAACCCCGTTTCTTTAACCAAAATATAGAACAAAATGCACCTGAAAAAAAGATACCCTCTACTGCAGCAAATGCTACCAGTCTTTCTGCAAAAGAAGACTTTTCATCAGCAATCCATTTTGTTGCCCATGAAGCTTTTTTATTTATACATTCAAAATTATTGATTGCATCAAACAATATTGTCTTTTTTTCATAGTCCTTTATTAGTGTTTCAATCAACAAAGAATACGTTTCACTATGAATTGTTTCTGCCGCAGTTTGAAATGCATAAAATGCTCTTACTTCTGGTATATCAATATCATTCATAAACCGCTCAACTAAATTTTCAAGAACTATACCATCACTTCCCGCAAAAAAAGCTAATACCATTGATATAAAATGTTTATCATCTTCACTTAATTTTTGCCAATCTACAACATCTTTTGCTAAATCGATTTCTTCAGCTGTCCAAAATGCAGCCACTTGTGCCTTATACATACTCCACACATCAGCATGTTCTATCGGAAATAAAGTATATCTTTTCATTTTGGAATCAGAATTGTTTGCTTTTACTTCATAATTTGACATTGTCTATATTTATATTATATTTATAATATCAATTTGTCCTTAAATGTTATTTTTACTCAGAAATTTCGGCAATTACAGTGATTTTTTTATCATTTTGTTCAAATTTTTTACCTACTACAATTATTTTTATTTTGTCGCCTTTGTTTGAATTGTTCAATATTTCTATCTTTTTTGGATTGTTACACAAATCACGAGGTACTATTATCACCAAAGGAGACTTTTCATTATCAAGTCTTCCTAAAATACCTATCTGATTCTTTGTTACTACTTTACATTCCAATTTCATACCCGGATTAGGATTGCATAAAGTAAATTCATAATTTACTTGCATTGAATAATTCAATTGTAATGCTTCCAAAGGAAAACTAATATTACTCCTATTTATTAATTTTACTGTGTTTGGAATTACATAACCATTACCAATACATCTACCCTCAATTTCTTCTTTAATTTTTTGAATTGCCATATTATCAATTGAATTTGTAAAATCACCCCCATCTTGTATATTTGATTCAAATTCTGCAGAATTAAAACCAATTCTTGTTGTATCTATTTCTTGTCTGCATATTGATGACAAATTTTTATCCATTATATCTAATACTATGATTTCAATTTAAGTTATAATCATTTTTATATATTAAAAATTAACATTTAAAAAAATTTGTTGGTCAATCAAACTTAATATTCAGACATAATTCAAATTTTTCTTAAATCAGTCAAATTTACTCATCAAACGCCAATTGAAGTAGTCATCGCTTTCCATTAATTTTCTATTATAGTCTGTTATTAATACATCTTCATTTAATCTTCTACTCTCTTGGCTCAAATCACTGTAACATTTCAGTTTTTTTTCTAAACTCCTCTTTGAACTTTCATTATTAATACTAATCTTACAACTAAGATTATGTTTGTAGACGCAATCATTACATAAGAACGGTTCGTTATCATCAAGCATTTTCTCGAGGCCCGCGCACTTTGGGTGAATCACACCAGTACAGCCATCACAACACAGCATGTAGCCACCATCGCCGCACTTTAAACACAGTGCATCCCAACCGTCTTTTTTCCATGGTTCTAAATCAAGGTGTGGTGCGTAGGTTTCCTTATGAAATCGAGTTGTGATGTATGCGTATGTCTCATTAATATCTTCTTTGGTTTTGAGGTCCGAGATTCGTCCGCGCGTATCAATGATTATATGTTTCATGTTTTTGAGACATTGTCTACGTTTTTCCTCTACGTTTTTCCTCAAATTATTAGATTTTTCCATAATTTGCTTTTTACTGCTCAATTTATTAGTAATTTACTACTAATTGTCAATATATACTCGTTTAATAATCATTTTTATATATTAAAAATGATTCATAAAGATAAAATCAAAACATAAAACTACATTTAAGCAAAAAGTAAAATATGGTTGATATTGAAGATTTATCAAAATCTTGCTCACAATTTTCATTCGAAAATAAGCTTCACACAATATCTTATGATGACAAAAAACTAATTCCAATTATAGATCATTTTACATTAAATGCTGTTAAATCTAAAATTTATACTTGGAAAAAACTTGAAACTAAAATGAGAGAGTTCCAAAAGTTTTATAAAATTCAATTTAGAAAGGCAGACTTAGTTGCTAGTTACAAAAAACTTAATCTTAATGATCCTAAATTTTATAAGATTATACTCAAAAGAGCTATGCGAAGTCAATCTGGAGTTTTGGTTGTTACTGTATTTACACACGCATTCCCAGAATATACAGATTCAATTACAGAATTAAGAAAAAAACAAATGTTTTCATGCAAACATAATTGTTATTATTGTCCCAGCGAACCAGCAAGAGAAGAAAATGGTTGGATAGCTCAACCACGTTCTTATTTAGCAAAAGAACCTGGTGTAGCTCGTGCATGTACTGTTAATTATGATTGTGTAGAACAAGTTAATTTACGAATACACCAATATTTACGTATGGGACATACTATCGATAAACTTGAAGTTCTTGTTTTAGGCGGTACTTTCAGTGAATATCCATCTGAATATCAAAAGGAATTTATTAGAGATATTTATTTTGCCGCTAATAATTCTATATATTCAAATAGAAAAGAACGTTTCCCATTAGAAACCGAATTGTTATTAAATGAAAATGCTAAAATTAAAGTTATTGGATTAACATTAGAAACTCGGCCAGATACAATTGATATTGATGAAATTGCTAAATTTAGATCTTTTGGATGTACAAGAATACAAATGGGATTACAACATACAAACGATAATATACTTAAAATGTCTAATAGAGGACACAAACTTATTCATACTATTAAAGCCATATCTTTATTAAAAGACAATTGCTTCAAAGTAGATATTCATTTAATGCCTAATTTATTAGGTAGCAGTCCAGAAAAAGATATAGAAATGTTTGACAAAATTTTATATGATCCTGAATTACAAGCAGATCAAATCAAAATCTATCCTGTATCTGTAGTCCCTTGGTCTGTATACGAAACCATGTATAAAAATGGTAAATATGTACCCTATTCAGATGAAAAGCTAAAAAAAGTTATTATTTATATCAAAAAAAGAATACATCCATGGGTTAGACTTAATAGAGTTATTCGTGATATACCCATTAGCTATATTTCTGGAGGATGTTCACAACCAAATATGAGACAATCATTATCAAAATTATGTAAATGTAAATGTATTAGATGTCGAGAAGTTAAAGGTCGAAAAATTGGTAAAGCTTATAGAAAAGTTAGAAAATATATATCAAGTAAAGGTACCGAATTTTTCATTAGTTATGAATCATTTGACGAATCTATTTTATATGGTTTCATTCGACTAAGAATACCACCCCCTTTTCAAAACAAAACATTTTCAATATTTTCTGAACTTGTAAATTGTGCTTTAATTCGTGAATTACATGTATATGGTGATTTAAGTGGTGTTGGACAATTAAAAGGCTCACAACACAAAGGATTCGGTACTAAATTATTAAAAGATGCCGAATTTTATGCTATTGTTAATGGTTACACAAATATTTGTGTTATATCTGGAAATGGAGTCCGAAATTATTATAGAAATAGAGGATATACTATTACTACTAAACACGGTTATTTGAAAAAATCAATGGGATTGTCTTCAATTTTACTTAATTTAATTTTGGGAATCTATAATTATTTAATTGACTATATACATTTTGTGTGTTTTAATTTTCAAAAATATTGTTTATTATCAGATAATGATTGACCAACAACAATCAAAAATTATTTCATCACAAGAACAAGAACAAGAACAAGAAACAAATGGCGCTTTCCTTTTCAAAGACAAAGAAGACAATGAAATTTGTTTATTTTTATTTTACAAATTCAATCCTGAACAACTTAAATTAGCTCTTCCAAACACTGATCAGAATATACCCGGTGACTATTTTGTCGGTATTTGGAAAAAAGGTATTGATTATTTAGGAAAAACTGAATACAATGGTATTTTATCTATTAAAAAACAAGAAGATTTAGTTGATATTAATAGTAATTATGATAAAATATTTGAATTGTTAAATATAACAAAAGATGAACACGACAAATATAAAAATTTTGTGTCTAAACATATAAAAACTTTTGAATCTATTAAAGACAATGTTCCTTAAAATATAATTTAAGTATATTTTTTGAGTTTATATTTAAAGAAATCTTTAAAATGGAAGTTCAAATTAAAAATCTATTCAATTCCATATTAACAACTATTAAAGATTATGAAGAAAGAACTAATAAACAAATTTCTAATCATGAGTCTGTTTTATCTGATAAAAATAAACAAATTGAAATTTTGAATTCTATTAATGAAAAACAAAAAAGCGAAATGGATGATTTTCTCAAAGTTTCTTATGCTAAAAGATGGAAAAATAGTGCCGAAGAACTTGAAAAAAAGAATATTCATTTACAAGAAAAATTGGAATCTTTGACAAATACAAATGAAAAATTGAATTCAAAACTTGATGCGTTGACAGAACTTGTATCTAAAGAAACACAAACAAATAGTGTTGATACAAATGATTATGATGAAAACAAAGAAATCAAAATTAAGACTCAAAAGGGAGCAATATATACTCTTGTTAATGGTAAATTACTTGGTAAAGACAATAAATTAGTTGGAGAAGTATGCCAATAAAAAAAAATTTTAATTTTTGACTTTTTTTAGTTTTTGTTTTGTTTTTAACTTTTTTTATTTTTGTTTTATATTTTCTTATACTTTAATTGTATTGAGACCAGTAATATTTCTCATATATTTTAATAGTTGTTGATTCTCACGATTTTCTATTTGTAAATATAGCTCCGATTTATTGACTCTTGGTTTAAACCTCATCAATTTGTATTTATCAAATTTCTCGTTCCCATCCTCATCATAGTCAACAAAACTATTCATTTCAAAGTAAATATCTCCAAGCTGTTCGTTTACTTCATTTCTATCTTCAATAGAATAATACGGTGCTCGAGATATTTTGTTTGCCATTTCATTTAAATCAAACAAATATTCTTCCTTTATATTCTGAATCGCCGAATACATTTCATCAGCCCTAATATTTCTTGATTCTGTAAAAGGATGACTCATATAATTATTCACTTCCTTTACCATGTCTAAACCAATAACATGATCCATAACGTATGATGCATAGTAAGACATAATGTAATGTCCTATTTTCTTTTCTTTCAGTTTCTCTTAATATTTAATATATCTATGTCTAAACCATTTTTGAAATCATTTTTTTTTTCATATCCATATATATATATAAATGGATCCTATATTAATGCAACAACTTATGATGAAACAAGGGGGAGACTCTGCATCTTCTGATATATATGAACCTACAAATTCAATTGAGAGAGAAAATGAGGAGACTGGAGATGAAGAAATACCTATTGATAATAATGAAGAATCATTTGAGGACTCTTTAGTATCTTTAATTAGAAGTATGCACGAAAGAATGACCCAAATTGGAGAAGCTCTTCCAATAATTGAATCAAGAATGACCCAAATTGAAGAAACTCTTCCACAAATGCTTTCTGAGATACATGGCTTGTCAAGTGAATTACAAGACATAAAAAACGAAAAAATAATAAAAGAAATGTATGAAAAAAAACACTTAGAAGAATCTATTGAGAATCAACCAAGAAATAGTATTTTTAATGGTTTTGGATTATTCAGTAAAAAACCAAATAAAAGTCAAGAAATACCATCAAATCAATTATTAGGTGGAGCTAATAAAACAACAAATTTAAAGAAATCAAATAGAAAAAAAACTCTTTCATGGAAATATTCTAACTAATTGATTTATTTTCTTGGCTTTCTAACCAATCTTTTCAATTTTTTGGTTTTTTTGGTTTTTTTAGATTTTTTATTTTTACTACCCCCATCTTTTTTCCCAAGAGAGAAACTCGAAGCAATAAAAGAAAATGGTTTTGATTCTTCTTCTTTTGCTTCTGCAGATGGTGGTACTGATGCAGGTGCAAAGTTAAAGCTTTCTGTTGGAGCTTTAAATTCTTCGAGTTCTTCTCTTGGAGTAATAGTTCTACCTTTTTTACTTGATTTTCTCTCATCTTCGTCTTGTTGACTATCTACCTTATAACCTGACAATAAATCTCCAAGATCATCAGCAGTTGTTTCCTCCCTACCTCTTTTTCCTTCAAGATTTCCTGACATTGTAGTTTCCACACCTTTTTGAATTGTAGCAGTCACTGCATTTTCATCCAACTTTATTATAATTGGAAAATAACGAGCTGGAATACGACTCTTTCTCAAATCTCTTGGTCCGCTGAGTTTTGTATATACTGCTTCTACATTAACTTTTGGTACAGATCTTTCATATACAGCAGCACGTTCTACATAACTCGCAAGAACTTTTCTCGCCTCTGGCGCGAATCTCCCAAAATTTTCTTCACTAATTCTATAAACCGTTATTTTTCCATCGTCAGTTTTGGCTATAGTTGACATAAAAGCATCTTGAGATCGTAAGCGTGCTGTTTCTTGCTCATCAATGTTAGAATTTAAAGCCTCTTCTAAAGATTTGTATTGTTTAATTTCTAAAGCATATGTGTTTGTATTCATCAAATCTGTCGCCCAGTCAGCCTTATGTCCTTGATTGCGGGTTTCTTCTCTCATTTCCCTAATTTCGGCACATCTTGCTTTTGCTTCTCCTACTAAACCCACACATTCGGCTTCAAGTTTCATGGCACTTTCTAATTCCGCGTCCTCATCCTCGTTAACATTCTTAGCTCCCGTTTTCTCAGCCTCTTTTTCTGGATCTAAGTTTCTTCTTGAAACTGGTTTTGATTTTTTAGGTAATTTATCAAGCTTAAGTTGATTTGCTTCCATTATAGCTCTTTTCTCAGCTGCAACACGTTTTTTTTCTTCTTTTCTGGCTTGTTCTTCAAGTTTCTCAGTTGAAGATGGTACTGGAGGAGATACAACAGGCTCTTCTTCCATAGCAACATCTTCCATAACATCATCTATTTGAGATTCTTGAGATTCTTCAAGTTCATATTCAGAATCACTGTTTTTTGACATAATATATTATTAAAGATATTTTATTTACAGATCATGCTATCGTTGTGTTTTTAAAACATATATATTAATAAAACGCAGAAAGCCAACATTTTTTATCATGAGAATCTGCTTTGAAACTATGTTTTATTAGTTTAATTATTTCTTGATCCAAATGTTGGTCTTTATCATTTTCAGCTTCTTCAAATATACGATGAATATCATCACTTAAATTTAAATACTTCTTTTTTACAACGGGATTAACTTTAGAAAGCCAAAGCATTTCAGACATTGACAAAGCTTCTCTAAAGCTTTTGGCTCCAGGCTCTAATATTTTAATTAATTCTAAATAGGCTATTTCATTATCAGAAGAATCTGTTACACATATTTCAAAAGATTCAACCCCTATTCTTTGTTTATTGATTGCATAATGACATTTTTCAATAGATTTAGTAGTATCTTCCATTTTATCAACATGTTTTTGATATTGCATCCATGCAGATATCAATGCAATTGTTGTTGTTGTAAAAATTGGTAATAATATAGATGCACGAGTTATAAATACAATATTTTCTTCATCCCATTTAAACTCTGTTTTTATACTTTCAAAAGCAGTAGTAAATATTGAAATTCCAATAATCAATTTATTGTATAAATCGTGCCACCATCTCAAATTTTGATGATAAAATGATAAAGCGTCTCTTATATATATAAGACCTAATTCTTGAGTTTTCAATTTTTTTATAACATCTTCTTCTTTTAATTGTGTTTTTACTATAGAATTTTCATTTTTTATAGTAATACATACTTCCTCAGAAGCCATTAATCATTCTTTTATAATTCATCATCACTTTGAACCCAATCTACATCATTGTATTTATTATTTTGTTTTTCCACTTCTTGTTTTTTTTCTGAAGAATCAGAATTATTATCTACATTTTCATCATTTTCATCATTTTCATTGTTTTCATTGTTTTCATTATTTCATCATTTTCATTGTTTTCATTATTTTCATTATTTTCATCATTTTCATGATTTTGTGGATTTTCATCGTTTTCATCAATATTTATTGAAGAATCTTGGGAATTTTTTAGAATATCAACAACCTTATTCCAATGATCCCATGGAGATGTTAAATACGGAAAATCTTGCATAAATAGTTGACTACTCACAATTGGTATATTTCTCCAATTTTGTAATAATATATCAATATCTTCTTTCATCCTTAAATATAATTATAAGAGTTTTTCTTAATCGTGTTTAAATTATGTTATAATTATGCACAAATATTAAATATAAATATATGTAATGGAAAAAAAAAATTTGCTATTAATTGGATTTTTATGTGTTGTATTTTCAGTAATAGTCTTTATAATATGGTACATTCATAAAAAAAGATTTGCTGTCGCAAGAAAAGCAAGTGTTCAATTATGGGGTAACAAAAGACGTTCTATGTCTACTCCACATGTCGAAAATGAAGTAAGAACAATAATATATGGTGATTCACCTGGATTTTCTTATACAATGAATATAGATATTGAAAAATGGATTCATAATAAAGATGCAAATCCTAGAGAAATATTTACACATGGTAATGGAAATTTTGGAAACTTAAACGAAGGTGATATTCTAAGTATAGCAATTGATCCCCATAAGAATGATATATACATAGATGTTAATACAAAACGTTTAAGAAATGATGTTCAAGATGTAGATCCTGAAAATTGTAAAATAATTATGAACCCAATAAATGCACAAGAAGCTAAAACAAAAAAAAGAGTTATAGAAAGAGTCAATTTGAAATATTTTCCTTTGGCTAAATATTTTCATGTAGCTATAATTGTATCAAAAAATAGGGTTGACGCATATTTAGATGGCAAATTGAATGTTACCAAAATATTAAAAGGAAATGTTTTTGATACAAATATTGAAAGTATTTTACCTTTAAAATATTTTAAAGGCGAACCAATAAAAGGGCATATGTCTAATTTTAGATATTTTAATACAGAGTTATCTTTAAAAAGTGTTTTGGATATGTACAATTTATCAATTAATCCTCCATCCGGAGATTACGAAATAACAGCAACAGGTACTGCTAATGATGAAGATGATTTCTTTGCAGGTGAAACATGTTATTAATCAGTTTGTCTAAATATAAATATATTTTAAGTACGAATATAAAAATAATTTAATATTCATTGTATCATGAAACTAAATCTTTTATTTTGCTTGATTAATTTTAATAGTATCAATTCTTTAAGTTATACTCCTTATAAATATCCGTATGATCCCAGAATTCATAATTTTGGTAATGTAGGATTAGGAGGAAAATTTCATGCTAATTTAGCAAGACCAATTACTAAAGTTATAGACAATGCTGCATATGACGGAAAAGATATTCGTGAAATTATTGGAAGCACATTAAAAAAAATGAATATTGAAACTATTTCAGATTGGGCTTGTGGAACGGGTATGTCTACTGACGCAATGTTCAAGTCTTTTAAAAATGCTACAATTAGCGCATTTGATACTTCCGAAGAAATGTTACAAGTTGCCAGAAAATCATCAATATGTAATGCTAAATTTATACTTGGAGATATTGAAAATGTAAGGCTTCCAAAACCAGCTGATTTAATTACAATTATGTTTGCATTTCATGAAATACCACAAAATGGTCGTTTAAAAATTTTAAAAAATGCTAAAGAAAATTTGGCTGATGGTGGACACTTACTTGTTGTCGATATAGATATTTCTTATAAACCATCTAAAATGATGTTAACTGGTGAACCATATGTGTTAGACTATATTAGTAATATTAGATCTGATATTTTTTCAATATTTCCATGTGTTAAAGAAGATGTACCAGTACCTGGACATGTAAGACAATGGTTGTTGAAAAAATAAAAATATTATTTATAATTCAGTTTATTAATAATGAAAACAAGAAAACGTATTTACAAAAGTTTCAAAAAAACTTTGAAAGCAGGATCTCCTTTATGTGATTTTAATGACAATATTGCAGATATGTTAGGTAATGCATACGAAGGCGGCGCAGAGCCAAGACAAATAAATGGATCAATTCAGCTTTATGACACAAACGGACAAAAATTACAAAATGTATGGGGTAATAACCACAACGGTATTAATTATTGTTGGATGAATTCAGTAATATATTTATTTTTATGTAACAAATATGTTGTAGATATATTTTACTCACGAGTTGAGAATTTGAAATTTATATATCCTAATGCAAAAGCAGAAGATGGCACTATAGACCAAGATATTGATTATGTATTACAATATCATCTTGAAAACATGAAAGACGAAAAAATTCCTCAAAATTGGAAATATACTTACCGTAACAAATATCGTTTAGCTTGGGATATTTGGAATCTTGATGTGAATTGGAAAGAAAAAACATGGAATAATAAATTTTATGAAACTTTTTATGATCATTTTAAC
>MDTG01434319.1_pt1 | contig 16823 bp, 9 predicted proteins | sample 811421 | NCBI WGS metagenome assembly MDTG01 (sample SAMN05326645, study PRJNA326480) | marine metagenome | isolation source: seawater | place: Pacific Ocean: South East | collected 2011
GGAATTTTTTTTCTGAAATTCGATCTGCTTCATCGCCAATTGATTCGAGCAGTTGTTGAAGCGAATTGGTATCGACATTTGGCAACTCTTCAAGTTGGGCAAACAAGGACGTAAAGGGCTGTTCTTCCCCTAGTGGAATCGAGGTGAGTTGAGGTTTATTATCAAAAAAAACTCTGTTTTCTACAAGGATTGGTTCATCACTGTTTGTTTGTTGTTCTGATTGAGAACATGAGGTCATGAGTGCGAAAAACAATATGAAAATTCGTTTCATTCAACAAATATACAGTATGTGTGGCGTAATTTTCCCTTAGCGTTTATATCCAGGTGGATTGGCAATTGCCATTTTTGGACTCCGGTTTTCATAAAACAACCCCCAGTGCTTTTCGGGTTCATGGGGATCAGGAGAGCCTTTCCAAGGTTCATCAAAGGCCTCAAAAACAAAGGCGAGTATGTTGTTTTTTGCAGTCCATTCGCAAAAGGACTCGTAATACATTTTTTGAAAAAACACATTCGCATGATCTTTTGGAAAACCACGTCCATTGGCGTCTGTTGCCCAGCCTGCTTCAGTGATAACAACAGCTTTGTCAGGGTATTTTTGAGAGACCTGATAATAATTCTGCTTTGTATATGCCATTGCGTGGTCAATGGTTTTAAGCTCCCACAAGGGGTAGGTGTGTATGGAAATGAAGTCAATTTCTTCAACAAGGGGTTTGAGTTTATCAAGCCAAGGAGCATAATTTTCACAAAATGTTACAGGTTGATTGGTCGATGCTTTCACTTGTCGGACATAAGCAATCATCTGATCGACAGGCACCATATTTCCTGACCATTCGACACAGGATTCGTTGCCAACTGCCAAGGCGATAATGATATCTTCATAGGTGTTTGCCAATGCAATTAGGGTCTCAATTTCTTTTTTGTTTTTTTTCTTGTGTGCTATGATTTCTATATCAGTGTATTCACCTCCCCATGGGCAATCGGGATTTGATACCTCTCCATAGATGTAAGCCCCGAGCATCACCTTTAATGGAAGCTTTTCATTGCGAATGACCTTGAGTACTGTTTGTGCGTGTTTGTCACAACTATAAATTCGGATATAATTCCAATGGTTTTGCACAATAAGCAAATCTTCTTTGATTTGCTCATAGCTTGGATATACATCCCCAGGTCGTTGACCCTCTCGAAATCCTGAGTAGCAAACGGCAGTTCCTTTAGGAATCGATAACAATTTGGTGTAATCCACTGAATTTAAAAAATATTAAAGATTAAACTTAATGTTTTCATCTTTATCCCACAAGCCCCAATATGCTCCTACTTCTCCTTCAGGGCCAATTTTCCATGATTCATCGAAAGAGGAAAAGTAAAATACCTCCACATTAGAACGCTTTGCCCAGGTCTGGGTATTGATAAAATATTGCATTGCATGCACTTCTGATGGTATAGCTCCTTTGAGGTTTTCTCCTTTGCTAGGCCACCCTGTTTCAGTAATGATTACTTTTTTTCCTTTGGCTGCATCCATCGCTTGACCATACATACTTTGCATGTGAAGCAATGCATATCCAGCGGGGCAACCCTCCCAAAAAGGATAGCAATTTGACAAAATAACGTCGGAATGTTCTACGAGCTCGGGGTGAGCAGAAAATTCATAATAAGCATCTACATAACCAATTGGGATATGTGCTGGAATTGCAGCTCTTACCTCTTTCATGTAGTCGATTAGTTCGTCAAGACTTAAATCATTTCTGTAAAGCACTTCGTTGCCCACAGCTGCAATATCAACGTTGCCTTCGTTGGCAAGTTCGATTAGGGCCTTTATTTCTTGTTTGTTTTTCTCATCATCATCGCCAAGCCATGCACCCACCAATGTTTTCAATCCATGTTGTTTGGCAACACGAGGGATATGTTCGTTTCCTTCTATGCAAGAAAAGGAACGAATCCAGTTGGTATAAGGCTTCAAAATCTTTACTCGACGCTCTACTTGAGCCACTGTTATCGTATCGCCTGGTTCTTGGCCATCTTCATACATGCTGAAACAGATTCCATGCATGCCAGCCTCTAAGGTCTTGCGCCATAACGATTTTAATTGTTTTTCAGAATACTTATCAAAATTAACCCCACTATTGGCAGTTAAATCCAGTGTATCTAAGTCAACTAGTATATTTTCTCTGTAAGACATAGGAATTATATTTTATAGTTCACCTCTTCGTTTCACGAGTTCTTCTTTGATTTCTTTGGCACGTTTTCCAGAAAGACTGTAGTTCCACATCACCAGCATTGCCAATGCTGCTGTTGTTGCTGGAACGATGATATCAGCAATTCGAAGTCGTGTCATTGTTTCTATGGATTGAACAGTTGTGTTCTGGTCAAATCCAACGACTTTGAGGATTACTCCACTGAGAATAATTGCCAAAGCTTGACCCAGTTTGACCATCCACCAGTAGATTGCGCCAAATGTTCCCTCTTTTCGAGGCATACCATTATTTAGCTCATCGAGGTCACACACATCAGCTGTCATCGACATCATCAGTGTAAATAAACCTCCCATTCCGAAAGCAAATAAAGGAATCGGAACAAAAATCAACCATGGGATTCCATTGCTGACGTCGATGCTAAACCAAGTCATCCCTACACTCTCCAAAAATGGATTTAAAAAATCAAATATTGTCGCTACAACATTATTCAATCCTTGGGCAAATGATGTTTGATTAAAGCTATTGTTGAGCTCAATATCAAAGCCCCACCACTTGAGTGAATAGCCAATAATGGACAGTAAGGTTGAAATTAAAAACGCATTTCGCTTCCCCCACTTCGTGGCCATTTTTGATATGATAGGAATCACCAAAAAGGCAGTGATAATTGCGTTTAAAGAATTAAACCACGCTGGCCAAGTACCGGCCTGTTCCCAACTCCCTTGGTTCATGTAGAATACGATAATAAAAACCGAGAAAGCTGCAACAAGCTGAAATCCATTAAATACAAGAAAGGTAGCGCCACACAATCTCATAAAAGGTTTGTTTTTGGAAACTTGCTTTATGGATACCCAAAGCTCTACAAAATTGGCAGCAAGGGTTTTGAGCGAAATGGCTTTCCTGTTTTTCATCAGTGACGAGTCTATCCCTTTGCAAAAAATGGCTGGGAGTATTCCAAAAACTGTACACACCACGCCAACAATGACAGCCATGGTCCTCACCCCTTGGGCTGGATTGTCGAATGTATTTGTGTCAGGGATTATAACATAAAGCCAAGGAACGATGATCCATGCAATTTGACCCATAGAATTGGCAAAGCTCATCAATCGTGTTCGCTCGTTGTAGTCCGATGTCATCTCATAACCCAAGCCAACAAGGGGGGTTGCAAACATCGTGTTTCCAACAAGGAACAATATTTGCAAAATCATCACGTACCAAAAATTGAAGGTTTGTGATGCGTTTTCGTCAAGTTGCCACATCAATATAAATAGGATGCCACTTATGATAGCACCCGAAAATATATAGGGTCTTCTCCTACCCCACTTCGATGTGGTGTTGTCAGAAATAAAGCCCATGAGTGGATCTGTTAAGGCGTCAAACACTCTTGGCAATCCTCCCAAAAGGCCTGCCCAAACAGGATCCATCCCAAATGCAGTGAGTAAAAATACTTGTAGATAAACCCCTAAAACGCCAGGTAAAAGATTGAGGACGAAATGCCCTGCGCCAAATGCAGCCTTTTGTTGAAAAGGCACTTTGGTTCGTGTGTTGTTGATTGATGACATGAGCGTTGGTTTAATTGACTAAAATTGTTTGTATTGCTTGTGGACTTATACTTATGTTTTTGGCAAAATCATTGTGTACGAGTTTGAAGTTTTTTGGTGTTTCCCTTTCGTTAAAAACCACTACTGCTATGCTTCCGTCTAGATTTTTAGCAGCAGCGACCATGAGGTCTTCATCTGTTTTTTTGGCTTCAATTACCTTGGCTTCTGGTCGAATGAACTTGCTGAAATGCGTCATCACATAGTAGAGTGGTGTGTAGTAAACCTCATCCTTTTCTGGGTCCACAATTACAGGGGCAATACACCAGTTGTTTGCCCAGTTGGGGCCTCCTTTCGTGTCGAGAACCATATTCCAATCAACCCAACCATCAACCCAATTGTTTAGGCATCCGATGATGTCGCGAGCATATCTATTGACAGGAGCGTATTTAGGGTGTAGATATTTTTTTTCTTCTTCTCTCCAGTCATATCCCCAATCGGTTGCTTCTTTCTTCCAATACCATTTATCATCTTTCCAAACAGGCACTTCGGCATCTACACAAGCTTCTGTTTGAATGAGATATTTATCTGGCGCCTTTTGGTGTGCGTATTGCAATTCCTCTGGGAAATAATCATAGGTGCTTTCGTACCAATGAATTGCTGTTCCATCATAATACTTGCTCGAAGCTTCGTCTTTATACATGACATCCACCCACTCACGTAATCCCTCACGATTTTGGTCATAGCCTAAAATTTTCAGATGACCTTTGCCATCAGCCTCCAACTTTGGGCCTAAATAGTTTTGAACAAAGTCAGTCATTTCTTCAGGAGAATAATGCATACTTTCCCAATTCTCACCATTTCCATGTGGCTCATTTTCAACTGTAAATCCCCAAATATCAATTCCCTCTTCCCTATAGGCATCAACATATTTTGAAAAAAACAAAGCCCAAGTGTCGTAGTACTCTGGCAGTAGTTTTCCTCCAACCCAACTGTTGTTGTCCTTCATCCAAGGAGCTGCAGTCCAAGGCGATGAGAAAAGTTTAAATCCATCCTCTGAGATCGCCATCGCATCCTTTATCATAGGGATAATGTCGTCTTTATCCTCATCCACAGAAAAGTGCGCCAAGTTTTTATCGCCAGCTACAGGGGTGTAGGAGTAGTTATTTAATGAAAAATCACATGAGTTCATGTGCGTACGTGCAAGGGAATAGCGCGCCCCATCTTTGGCAAAATAGGCTGCTAAAATTTCATTGCGTTTCTCCTCGCTCATCTTGTTGAGCAAATAAGCTGAAGATTCTGTAAATGCGCCCCCAAAGCCACTTATGGTTTGGAGTTCTTTTTCTGGATTCAGCTCGATTGTTGATGGCTCTGCGTCTTGTTCGAATGTTGTACGCAAGTGCAATAGATTGCCGCTTTCAGAGGTTTCATAAACTTCTACTTTTGTGTTTATTGAATTGCACGAAATGGCCATAAAAAGAATGATTGAAAAAAGTGTTTTATTGTACATAACTTATTGGTTTATTTCAGGTTTGAGGATTAGAGGAGGTAAGACAGAATCCAAGAGGTTTTGCTCACTTCCATTGAATGTTTTTTCGATTGTATTTCCATCTCTTGTCAACCCAGAAAAAATTCCTTCATCAACAGAACTCCACAAGGCATACTTTGCTTTTCCATCAATAGTAAACAGTCCAAAATGATTTTCAGATCCTTGACTGTTTGAGGCGTCTTTCCATATTTCATCAAACGCCTCGAAGAAGAAACAAGAGATATTATTTTTTGATGTCCAATCACGCATATGGTTGTAGTACAATGCTTGCTTGTACTCGTCAGCTGCTTGGGAACCCTTGCTGCCATATAAGCCGCTCGAAACAGTTGCCCAACCCGTCTCTCCTATATGGATGTACTTGTTTATTCCTAAATTAGTGACATAGTCTTTAACGCTATTGTACTGAGAAATTGCATAGTCTATCGCACGTTTAATGGCGTCATCAATCGATTCAAGTTTTGTCTGATTTTGGGTATTTTCTTGGCTTGCTTCCCAATATTTTTTGTTGTAATGCGTATCGTGAAATGGGTATGTATGAACAGAAATATAATCTACTGCTTTGATAAGGTTGTCCAAATCCTCATTGTGATAGGATACATCACCACCACCCCAAGAGGCAAAATTGTCCGAGCTTGTTACCCATAAATCTTCAGGTAAGTCGCCATTTGCCTTGAGATCTTGAACATAATTGACATATTTTAAAATCACTGATGGAGGTACAAAATAGCTTGCAGCCCAATGTACCATGGCCTCGTTTCCAACAGCAATGATTTTAATGATTTCAGGATATTGCTGCGCATATTGCACTGCACGTTCGATCTCTGCTTTGTTGAATGCCTCATCCTCTTGGGTGTGGTCAGGACTGTCTGTAAAAGCACCTTTACAGTTGATCCATGCCCCCATCATCACATACATCTCAAATGATGAGTCCTCTTTTTTTAGTGCAGTAATAGCTTCCAAAAGATTGGGTAATTCAGCTAGCTCTGTATTGTAGGTACGAAGTGTTTTGATGCCCATCGCAGATAATATTCGCATATCATCCTTGATTTGATCTACAGTTGGTACTGTATCACGAGATGTCGTTCGATACCCACCATATGAAATTGCCTGTTTGTTTGGATTTCCTAAAATATCAGCTGCTGTTGCGCCTTGTTGTGAAGGTGAGCAACTTGTCCAGAATAAAGAAATGCTTGCCATAAATAATATAATCAGTCGGTTTGTTGGGAATTGATTCATGAGAAATAAATGTGGATTTGAGAAATTTCTCCACTCCGGCGAAAGAGTTTTGCTGCCTCAGCAGAATGGAGATGGTATTGGTCTATTTTATTTTGTTCTCCGTTGGAATAAACAACTTCGATCCCTTTGGTTTTGGATGCTTTATGATACACTATTGGCACTTGGCAGTAGGTAAAACAGAGTGCGTGCTTTGGAATTGTAATTGATTGTTTTTGATTCTTTATATCGTAGAATTCAAACACCTTATCTTCTTCCAAATACTCTTCTGTTCGAACAATTGAAGGGTTGAAAAAGAGTTCTCCTCCTTGTGCATAAACGCCAAACTCACCCCAGCGACACAAGATGTCTTCCTTAACCTGACCTGTCATTCCAGGCTGTTGTGCCCCACGACCAGCAGGTGTATGAGAATACGGATCTGTTGGGATCGCCCCATATGCTTTTGGTGTTTTGTGTGCGCCAATGCCATCAACAATCTCATAGTAATGCTGTCTTAGCGATTCGATGAGTTTAGGGTCTAACTGCTTGTGAATGGATTCCCAAAGCACCTCTTGCGCAGCCAATGCCAACTTGGATACCATATGCCAATAAATTGAGCCTAGCCCCTCAAAAGCGAAAAATGTTCCTGATCGACCTGTGAATGATTTGTGATCAAACAAATCCTCAAAGAGGTGAAATAAATGATCTTTTTCGTTAACCAATTGATCATATTGAGCTGGTAATTCAGATATTGCTGCCTCTAGGCTGTAAACATTTCTAAAATTTCCATTGAAATGATACGCCCCATCGCAATCTTTTTGAATCACTTGCTTGTTGTCATCATCGATAAGTGCTTGCAAAAGTGGAGAGCTTTCAACAGCTGCTGCAGGTACATTATTTTTTTCAAAAAAGCGAGGTAAATCCTTGTTGGGATATAAAATATAACTGTTTTGATCTTCTCTGTAAAGTTTGCTTTTCCGCATTTGATTGAGCACCTGATCTGCTTGCGCAGGACTCAAATAACCAGAACTCAGCACTGCGACTTGCCCTTCGAGCATTTCGTCGAGATAAGATATCGATACGCCACCTTGCGCTTCAAATGTGATGAGATTATAGGCATGATACAGTCCATCTGCTCGTTTGTTTGCATCAATTGAGTAGTCAATGTAAGCCAAGCTGATGCCTATAAACGACTTGAGGTCGGCTGTACTGATATCCGATATTTTTGAAGAAAACCCATTGTTGTAAATCTGATTTCGATAACTACTTCCTGCTTGTCCAACTGCATCTACAAATGATTGACGTTCTTGATCACCAATCTTGTTGGCGAGTAAACTTTCGTGTTTTGTGAGTTGGGTGGAAATTTCTTTGAAAAAATCATATAATTCCTCAGAAATGGGAGAGGAGCTAAAATCAACACTATCGATAAGGTTGTCGAAAAACGTAAAGAAACGACGCATATAATACAGGGTCACCATCGATGTTCCATTGCCTACTAATGCATTGTTTGCATCATTCCACTCAGGTCGCTGGGTGTTTAGCCAAATGCCTGCCTCAGGAACAAAGTTTGACATTTTGGCAAGAACAGTTGCCAAAAGTTTTTCAAGCATATTGACGTGATATACATCACCTTTTGGTGTTTTGAGTAATGCCCCATCAGCACCCAAATCCTCTTTTTGCCTGTCGATTTGATTGTGCAGCTCTTCATCAAAAACAATCGTATCCTTTGGATCCTTAACGATGTCTTGATAGGATTTGATGATGTAAGGAACATGCGCATAAACAAAGTGATTTTCTGTCAAACTATCCTTGAGCTTTCCTGGGTAGTGTTTTTGAATAAATTCTAAAAACTTGAGCAGATAAATAATTTGGTGATCCCCCCAATAGCCGATATAAGACCAAGGATCATGGGCCTCGATAATCTCCCAATCAAAGCCATCTTTGGTCACACGATAGGGGTTATATCCATCAAAGGTTGACGCATTGAGGAATCTAAAAATCATCCCTTCAATAAAGGATGGATAGGCATGCGCAAGTGCTTCCCAGTTTTGGAAAATATCGCGCCAATTGCCTTGATAATCTAAAATTTTTGACCCATCATTTTCGTTTTGGGTATTGATCGAAAACCAGTTCCACGGACGACTCGGATCACCATGCCGGCGACTGAATTTGAGTGGCAAGTATTCTGTCGCCAATCGTTTGATTGGAACTGAGGGGATTGAGCTGATATTGGTTGCCAATTGCTCGAGTGAAAACAGCTCATCCCATTGGTTGAGCTGATCTTGATATTTTTCAAACTCCACCCTGTTTGCTTGTTGAAGATAGGGGATAAAATCTGCTTTTTCGATTTGATAATTGGCATCAAAAATTCCTCCACGCATGATATTGAACATGGTATTGGAATAGTGGCGCATGATGGTGTTTTTGTCATTGGTGAGCTGCATGGCATCGGCTGCTGCGCAAAGCTGTATTAGGTGGTCAGTGCCCTCTTGAATGTCTTTATTCACATGATCGATAATATCGCCCTTGGCCATGTCTTTGATCAACGATCGAATGCAAACCATCGATTGGTTTACATCTGCTATGATATACCAATCCTTGCTTTGAGAGGCTTCTAGAGTGATGGTATCAACCAAGAAATATGCTCCTTTTTCGCCTTTGTTTTCATTCTCTTCTGAAAGCTTTTGCCCACGTCGAAAAGCCTCGAGTTGGAAAGACGACAATAAATAGGTTGGGTTGCTCAGACCTGATGACCAAACTGTGGTTGCTTTGAGTGCCTCACTAGGCTCGGCGCGATCAACAATGATGGCACTGAGGGCATAGATACCCAAGGCATATTCTTTTTCCAATTCACTTTTCTTATAGGCATCAACAAGATTGCTTTTGCTGTTTTGCAAGTCAGCTTCAACTCCATAAGGAACTAGATTTTGAATGCCATCCAAGACATGAACAACTTTTTTGGTTTTGGAGAGATTGTTCAAAGTTGCATGTCGCACAAATCCATATCGGTTGCTCGAACTCCATTGGTATGTAAATGAAAGCTCTAAGTCATGATTGATTTGCTCAAAGATAATAGTGTTTCCATATTCGCTTTTGTACAAGTTTGTTTCGGTTTGATAAAGCGAATCTGTGAGTACTGAAAAGGGTTCCCACAAAAAGGATTTTCCGTCTTTTTCGACTTGTAAAATGGTTTTACTTCCTGTGGATTCCAATGTCTCTAAAATTTTGTCAACTGTGTAGTAGGGGAACAATGCCTGATCGCAATCTTTTCTTCCTGCAGAAAGACCACCATTGCTGCCAATAAACATCCAGTGATTGGCGTCACTCACGATGCTCATAAAAAAGGGAGGCATATTGTCAACATTTCTGATTTTGTAAAACCACTTTTCTTTGATTTGAATCAGTTCACCTTCGGGTTCAAGGATGTTGGAATGTCTTATGTTTTTGTCGATGTACATATATAGGATGGTCGTTAATTTGTTTTTTTTTATTATTATGCATTGACCAGTTCGTATTCAATTTCTTCTAGTGACTTTCCTTTTGTTTCAGGAAGTATTTTAATAAACAATAACACTCCTACTGTGGCAATCATGCCATAAATAAAAAATGTTAAAGCACTCCCGAGATTTGAAATTTCCCAGGGAAATATTTGTTGAACCAACCAACTTGAAAATGAGTTTAAAAAGCCAATCACACCAATTGCCAAACCACGATAGAGGTTTGGGAAAATTTCAGAAAGCATCACCCACATCACTGGTCCTAAGGAAAACGCAAAACAGGCGATAAACCCAAGAATTCCGATCAGTACTAGGGTTGCATTCATGTCAATTGCAGCTTCTAAAATGGCTCCTTCGTTAAGGGCATAGACTTGATTTCCGATGGCAGCTTTGATGTCACTTTTAAAGACCACATCGCTGTTGTATGTTCTGTCTTGAAATTCTGCTAGCTTGTAGGTGTCAATGTTTTCAAAGGAATTGATTTCAGTAGCTGATAGCTCATAGGTTGCTTGATTAAAACTATAGGCACACAACAACAAGCTCACGGCAATTCCTGCCATGCCAACCAGTAAAAGTGGTCGTCTTCCCATACGATCAATCAAGTAGATGGCAAGTAGTGTGAATACCACTGTTGTAAAACTCAGCAATACACCCGACGAAAAGGCTGCGTCGGTTCCGATTCCTGTTTGTTTGAAGATGGAGGTGGCATAGAAATAAATTGCATTGATACCTGTGACTTGCTGAAGGATACCTAATGTGATTCCCACCAGCATAATAAATCGGAGTGCAGGGTTGAGGAGTTCGCCTATGGAGACATTTTTTGTAACATTCGACTCTTCAATGTTTTTTTCTATCGATAGAATTTCGACATCTGCTTGTTCAGCACCATGAATACGTTCTAGCACTTCTTTCGCTTGTTCGATCTTATTTTGGGTATAGAGCCAACGTGGGCTTTTTGGCACAAAAAATAAGAGTGTAAAGTAAGCGATGGCTGGAAAAAATTCAACCCCCAACATCCATCGCCAAACATTTTCGTCGGTGAGTATTTGACTACCCGAAACATTGAATTGGTTGAAATAATAGTTACTCAAAAAGGCTGCAAAGAAGCCCAATACGATATTCAGTTGTTGGATGGAAACCAGCTTACCCCTATTTTCAGCAGTCGAAATTTCAGCTATGTATGTTGGTGCTAAAATGAGTGCTGCGCCAAAGGCCAAACCTCCCAGCATACGAGCGATATACAAGGTCTCATAAGACACTGCAAAAGCAGAGGCAATGGCAGAGAATGCATATAAAAAGGCTACAAGGATGAGAATCTTCTTTCGTCCAATTCGATCACTCAAACGACCTGCGATTAACATCGCAATCATCGCTGCAAAAGATGGGGAACTCACCACCCAACCCGTTTGGGCATCATTGAGGTCAAACTGAGGGCCTGCATATGAGATTACACCAGAAATGATTCCTGCATCAAACCCAAAGAGAAAACCTCCAAGCGATACAACAAAGGCAATAAAGAGCGTTTTTCTGGTCATTTGTTTTGGTTCATCTTAGGTTCAGTTGACTTATGATTATTGATAAATTCTGATATAATCTATTTCCATGGCTGAGGACGTAAAGCTCGATGCGATGGATGGCTGAATGGCAACATTCAGCAATAAATACTGATCAGAATTGAATGGCCATGTGCTTGCATCTTTCACTGGTGGATTGTAGATATAGTGTGCAATATTATCTACCGAAAAGGTCATTTTCTCTGCTGTCCATTCGAGCTTATACACATGAAATTCTGAGGAAACTGTTGATATGGATCTACCATCCTTATTCACAGTATTTCCATGGGAGGAGGGGGTATGCATGGCACTTTGGATAAAGTTTTGATTGCTACCCCAATGCTCCATAATATCAATCTCTCCACAAGCTGGCCACGAAGCTGAGCCAAATCCTTGCTGTTGCCAATAGGCTCCATTTTCATTGATGTTTTTACCCAAAGTCCAAATGGCAGGCCAAGTACCAACACCTGTAGGTAACTTTGCTCTGATCTCCACCACCCCATAAGTGAAGGCATACTTTGCGTTTAACCTTGCTGAAGTGTAGTCCTTTGTATGTCCTTGGTCAGAAAAAACCTCTTTTTTTGCAACAATCTTCAATGTACCATCTGATACGTAGGAATTATCAATTCGGTTTGTATAATGTTGAAGCTCATCATTGTACCAACCCCAGCCATTTGGCAACTTGGTTTGATGAAACCATTTTGAATCATCAACAGGATTGTCAACTCCTGACATATAGGTAGTGCCATCATCATCAAACTCATCAGACCATACCAAGGTTTTCCCATCTAGAAGGTCATCTTGAGGGTTGTACACCCCTTCATTCTTGCAGCCAACAAACAATACAGCTAGAGCCAGCTGACAACAGATCAACTTAAAGTAATACATAAATAAAACCTTATTTACAGTTTCGATACTTCAAAATCATTCCTTGTAGAAGTAGATATTGTCTAAGAAAACAGTACTTATTTTAGATGCACCACTACTATTTTCATAGATTAATTGTCCTATGCCTGTTCCAGTGGTAAACGTCAAAGGAACGCTAACACTAGCCCACCCATTAGACGTTAACTTAGAGCTGTTGATCAGCACCACTTGTGTCATATCATCGCCACGACCACCATTATCAGCTTTGTTGGGACCATAATCTTTAATCGTGATTTTTAACTCATCATTTGGTTGAACATCGTTTGGTATAAACACATCAAGATGAAAATGAGTCATTTCAGAAGCATCTACGAGTGGATCTGTGAATTGTTGTCCTACAAAATTGAAGTTTTCGTAAGCTAAAATATTATCCCCATTATAGACAAAATCTGCAGATGTTGTTGTTTGCCATGGTTTCCAATACCCATTGTAAAAATCAATGTTGACATCTTCATAGGCATCACTAAAAATAGATATTACATTTTCAGCAGCATGAGTTGGAATAGGAGCCGATTCAAAAAATCCTTTAGACTCAACGATCAGTGAGCCTGTGGCATCAACCCCATTTAAACTTGCTGTGATTGTAGATGTCCCTATTTCAAGAACAGTCACTACACCATCTTCATCAACAGTTGCAACTGCTGTGTCTGAAGAAGTGTAATCAAAATAGGCTGCTGCTGCTGAGACAGTTACATCCGAGCCATTCCCCAAACTTAGTGTTAGTTTGGTTTCTTTAATATCAATCTCTGAACCAGTATAGCCAGTAACTTCTTTTTCCATACCATCATATATTGTCGGTCTTGGTTGGGTAAGATATCCCAGTTTTTGAAACCGAATTTCATCGATCCAAAAGGTATACCCAAGCCCGTCAGTTGAGTCTGTTCCTGCAGAAAAAGCAAACATCCCTTTTTCTTGCACCAGTTTAGCAGGGTCTGGAAATGGAATAATGTAATGTTTCCATGTTGTTGTGAGATTGATTTCTTCCAAACCAACATTGAATTTGTCCCCTTCAAAATCAGTTCCAAACCCAAATAAGCCAATGCTTGCTGTGGTTGTACCCTTCGCCCAGAAGGTTAAGGCATCATATTCAGTAAGGTCTCTCCCAAGAAAGCGATCTTTAAAAATCCCGCCGATAAAGCCTCCTTCAGGATCTTCAGATCCAGGAACATCTATGCGAATTGCACTCGATCCTTTGTAGGCGTTATTATCAACGTCGAAACCATTGACATTGGCACCATCTGCAGGATCATAAGATATAAAAAACTGATCTGTAAGACTCACTGGGAAGTCTGTAAAAACTTCTGGTGTGTTTGGATACTTTGCCAATGAAATATCATCAGACAATTCTCTTTCACAACCAAACATAAGTGCAACCAGTAGAGCTGCAGCAATTGAGTTGATTTTTGATGTATACTTAAATTTTTTCATTGTCATTCATTTATTATTTACCAATGTTTATGTGAACATATGTTCTAATCTCCCATTCTGATCCTTCAGAGAATCCACTAAAATCGAGTGTTGGTGGATTTAAATCACCTACAGCAGTGGCTGCTGGAGCATATCTTGGAGAGTATTGATCCAAAGACCTCCATGTTCCTCTAATACCTATTTGTGTATTGGGAAGTCCAAACCAGTCTTGTTTTCCAAGCGAGGTTGAAAAATCAACCATCAATTGGAGTGGGAATGTGAGGTTAAAGTCACGATGATAATCGTATGGTCCCCAATCATTCACTTTTACATGTGATATCATTTTCATGTTTTTATAAATCATTCTGACATCACCCCCAAATCGTGTAATGGTACGATCTGAATCACCATTTGCTTGACCATTTCCATAATAGAAATTACCAATCATCCCGAGTTCAGGACTGAGTTTTGAAACAACTCGCGTGTGCGCTTCCCAGAGATCTTCTGCTGGTGCACTTTGCCCAAAGGCAAAAAACTGTCGATTTGCCAAAAATCCAATGTGAGCATCTTGCGTGGTGGGGAGATGTTTATAAACAAATCCAGCACTCATCGCAAACTTGGCGTCTTCAACAACATCGTTGTTCCACTCATACATCCAAGTTCCTGGCGTTGGGTCAAATGTGAATAATATTTCTCCAGATGACATTTCTCTATTCCCGCCACGTACTGCAAAAGGATCGTCAATTACATTGCGTAATCTTCCTGGTCCAGTAAACGCACTTGGGATTGGATCAATCAGTGGTTTTTGGTATAAAAAGTTTGGTGCAATCTGTAGGTTTCCTAATAGATATGTGAACCCAGAAAGCACGTTGGTCATGTTTCCACTACCAGAGTCTTTTAGTTTCCAGCCTGTAAAGGTTTTGGTTTGGTCAGCACCACCATTGGCAACCAAGCCCATGTATGATCCTTGTGCATACCAATTGATTCTACCTTTTTGATAGGTGATTTTGGCTTTCGCACCCCAGTTGTCATCAGCAATAATTTTATCGACAAATACCTTGTCAAGCTCTTCGTCATAAACCTGAAATGAGCTTCCGTTGAGAGGACTACCGCCCCAAATTCCGCCGAAAGTAAAGCCGAAATCACCAATCTTGCGCTCAAGAGCAATTGTCGCTCGCTCTGTTGGCCATGCTGGGATAACCCCACTGGTCAACTGATTTTCGTTCAATACACGTCTACCACTTTCGTCATACTCCAAATTGGTCACAAGGTCTCTGTGGTATACCCCTGTTACTTTCCATTTGAGTAAATCCTTAGTATACTTTAGTAATACTGCAGGATTGGCACCCCACCACAACTGAGGACCAAAGGCAGCTTTAAGACCACTTAATGCTCCTTTGCCATCTATTTCTGCACCTAAAATTTCGCCATTGTAGATGTCCAAGTTCGGACCATAGTTTGATTCAGAATAGAGATTGAATACGTCTCCTTCATATGCCCAGTGGTAATGCCCTGTTCTGTAAAACCCTCTTAGGTCGAAATTCTTTGCATTCCACTCAAAATCAGCATTGTATACCTGTACTCTATATGGGTCATTGACAGTAATCACTTCACCTGTTTCAGAGATAACTTTCATAGGTCTTCCACGATTTTCGTAGAAAATTTCATCAATCGCATTGTCAGTCACATTACCCAAAACACTGACATTGACCTCGGCACGCATGCCTGGAGCAGGTTTTCCTTCGACACCTACAAAATAAGATTGCATATGGTCAAAGCCCAACTGATCGGGATAAACTGTTTCTTCAGAACTCGCTGTTTCTGGAGTTGTCGTTAAATCTCCTCCAGTGTTAAAGCTGGTAAACTCAGCCCTGAGCCTACTCACACGAAGTTTTTCACCACCACCCATGGCTGCTTTGTCTCCACGAGCACGAAGCATCGCATCCATAATTTGGATATTGTCAAAATGATTTTCGATGAAAGCAGCATCAACTCCACTCGCATAAGGGTTGAGTGCGTGTGCCTCTTTCAATGCATAATATGCTGCTCTTGGGTACAGTTCATATAATCCACGAGCGTCGTTTGGACCTTTTGCACAAATCCCAAACCACTCTTCATTCATGTTGTTTTGTCCTGGCTTATAGTCAAATTGATAGCCCCCATTCGACCAAGAAGCGTTGTTGTCATGAACTTCCAGGTTGTCTGTTTGGCCAAATTTCCACCAACCATCGCTAAACTGGAAGGTACATCCACCAATTGAATTACCAGCTTTTCCAAGACCAGCAGCATTGGCATAAATTTCTTCCCACTGACCAACCATATACGTTGCTTGTGCTTTTTGATCTTCTTTGTTTGAAAGTGCGTTGAAAGCATCTGAGCCAAACTCTGTGAACATGACAGGCTTTCCATATTCATTTTTAACACGCTCGAAGGTGTCGCCAAAAGAAATCCCACGATACATATTGGTTCCGTAGATATCTACATCTTGACATTCTTGCGCGATAATGTCCATGAACAATAAGTCTCCATTACAAATAGCCACTGGGTGTGATCCATCAATACCTTTGATTGCTATTGCTGCATCATTCATGAGTTTGTACATGGGTCTTCCGCGGTTTTCACCAACAGCTCTAATTTGGTCTTCTTCATCTGGAAAATCTTCTGTTTCAGCTCCTGCCCAAAACAAACCGTAGTTGTTTTCGTTTCCTAACAAAAACATCAAAAGACCAGGAGTATTCTTAAACTCCTCTGCTAGGGCAGTTATTTCTGACATCAAAAGTTCTCTGACCGCAGGGTTACTGTAGTCTGTAACTGGAACCCATGCGCCATCAAGCGTCAAGCCATATCGTCCAAAAGAGTGATTGAGGATGGTATGAATGCCATAGTTTTCATAAATGTATTGTACCCATTTGGGTTGAATACCAGTGTATGTTCGAATGGTGTTTACACCC
>MDTG01260676.1_pt1 | contig 16822 bp, 21 predicted proteins | sample 811421 | NCBI WGS metagenome assembly MDTG01 (sample SAMN05326645, study PRJNA326480) | marine metagenome | isolation source: seawater | place: Pacific Ocean: South East | collected 2011
CGAGCCCGTCATTCGGGAAATCCAGCGCGTGTCCAAGCCGGGCCGTCGCGTTTATTCCTCGGTCAAAACCATGCCGGTTGTGCGCAATGGTTTGGGTATTTCCATCATCTCAACGCCGAAAGGTGTGATGTCGGATAATGCGGCTCGTGAAAATAATGTTGGTGGGGAGATTCTGTGCCGCGTTTTCTAGGCGCGCTGCGGAAAGGATTAGATATGTCTCGTATTGGCAAAAAACCGGTTGAAGTGCCCCAAGGGGTTGAAATTAATCTCAGCGGTCAAAACGTTGCCGTAAAAGGCCCAAAAGGCGAACTTGCCGTAACTCTGTCTGACTATGTGACAGTAGCGCAAGTTGATGAAGGCCTGACGGTGACCCCGATTGATAAAACCCAAACGGCGCGCAGTTTTTGGGGTTTGAGCCGTTCTATGGTGGCCAATATCGTCACCGGTGTGTCGGAGGGCTTTTCGCGGAAGTTGGAACTGCAAGGCGTCGGTTATCGCGCGCAAATGCAGGGCAAGACGCTCAAATTATCGCTTGGCTTCAGCCATGATGTTGATTTCGCCGTGCCCGAAGGCATCACCGTGGATTGCCCGTCGCAAACGGAAATTGTCGTGTCGGGCATCGACAAGCAAAAAGTCGGTCAAGTGGCATCGGAAATCCGCAGTTATCGTCCGCCGGAGCCTTATAAGGGCAAAGGCGTGCGTTATGAGGGCGAATATGTCTTCCGCAAAGAAGGCAAGAAGAAATAGAGGTTGGTCATGGGTGCAAAGCTTTCTAATGATACACGTCGTAAGCAGCGGGTTCGCCGCCAGCTTCGCAAAGTGGCCAATGGTCGGCCGCGTCTGTCTGTTTATCGTTCGGCGAAACATATTTACGCTCAAATCATTGATGATGAAGCAGGTCGGACATTAGCTGCCGCTTCGACCAAAGACAAAGACTTTTCCGGCAAGACGGGCGGTAATGTCGAGGCTGCCGGTGTTGTTGGCAAGCAAATCGCTGAAAAGGCCAAAAAGGCCGGTGTCGAAAACGTCATTTTCGACCGTGGCGGCTATATTTATCACGGGCGCGTAAAGGCTTTGGCCGAAGCGGCTCGCGAAGCCGGTTTGAGCTTCTAAACGGACGAGAGGAGAAAGAGCGTGGCAAGAAACGAAAATCGAGAAGAGCGCGATAGCGAATTCGTCGATCGTCTGGTGCACATTAACCGCGTCGCCAAAGTGGTGAAGGGTGGTCGTCGCTTTGGCTTTGCCGCTCTGGTCGTTATTGGTGACCAGCGCGGTCGTGTCGGCTTCGGTCATGGAAAGGCGCGCGAAGTGCCGGAAGCCATTCGTAAGGCAACCGAGAGCGCCAAGCGCAATATGATACGCGTGCCGCTGCGTGAAGGCCGCACTTTGCACCATGATATTGCCGGCCGTCACGGCGCCGGTAAGGTTGAACTGCGTGCAGCTCCTCCCGGAACAGGCATCATTGCGGGAGGCCCGATGCGCGCCGTGTTTGAAGTTTTGGGTATGCAAGACGTGGTCGCCAAATCGGTCGGCTCGTCCAACCCTTATAATATGATACACGCTACTTTTGCTGCGTTGAAAAAGCAAGGCAGCCCGCGCTCGGTTGCTGCTCGTCGCGGCAAAAAAGTCAGTGATTTGATTTCCCGTCGTCGTGATGAAGCTCAAGACGATGTTGAAGTCGAAGCCGCTAGCTAGGAGAGACGGTCATGGCGAAAGCGAAAACGATTATTGTCGAACAAACCGGCAGCCCGATCGGTCGCCCGCAAGACCAACGCGCAACTTTGGTCGGACTCGGCCTGAATAAGCGCGGCCGTCGTCGTGAACTGGAAGATACACCGGCTGTGCGTGGCATGATTGATAAAGTCGCCCATTTGGTGCGTGTCGTTGACGCTTAGGTCAACGAGGAGACAGAGTTATGAAACTGAACGAACTTCGTGATAATCCCGGTGCCCGCAAGTCGCGTATGCGCGTCGGTCGCGGCACATCATCGGGAAAAGGCAAAACGGCAGGCCGTGGCGTAAAGGGCCAGACCTCCCGCTCAGGCGTTGCCATTAAAGGCTTTGAGGGCGGTCAAATGCCGTTGCATATGCGCCTGCCGAAGCGCGGCTTTAATGTACCCAATCCGAAAAAACTGAACGCGGTTAATCTTGGTCGTCTGCAGGTCGCTGTAGATTCAGGTAAGTTGGCTAAGGGTGCTACGGTTTCGGCCGGAAGCTTAGTTGAAGCGGGTGTCATTCGCCGCGAGCTCGATGGCGTACGCATTTTGGCCAAAGGCGAGCTGACGGAAAAGCTGGATTTTGAAGTAGCGGGTATGTCGCAAGCCGCACAAGACGCGGTGACCAAGCTTGGCGGAAAGGTTAGCATTTTGACCACGCCGAAAGAGGAAACCGAAGCCAAGCCGAAAAAAGCCAAAAAGGCTGCTGAGCCTAAGGCTGAAGATTCTGAAGAAGAAGCACCCGCCGAAGAAGCTCAGGCTGAAGAAGCGCCTGCGGAAGAAGCTCAAGACGGTCCTGCCGACGACGCTTCGGAAGAATAAGCCCAGTAAGGAGACCAATTCATGGCCTCAGCTGCCGAACAGCTTGCTGCCAATCTCAGTTTCTCGGCCTTTCGCACGGCTGATGAGCTGAAAAAGCGTATCTGGTTTACGCTTGGTGCGCTTTTGGTCTATCGTCTTGGCACTTACATTCCCTTGCCCGGTATTGACCCGCAAGCTCTGCAAGCGGTGTTCAGCCAGCAGCAATCCGGCATTATTGGCATGTTCAACATGTTTGCCGGTGGCGCAGTTGGTCGTATGGCTATTTTTGCCCTAAACATAATGCCGTATATCACGGCCTCGATTGTTATCCAGCTTCTCACATCGGTCGTGCCGCGCTTGGAACAGTTGAAAAAAGAGGGTGAGTCCGGACGGAAGCAAATCAACCAATATACGCGCTATGGCACGGTATTCTTGGCGGCGGTTCAGGGTTATGGCATCGCCATCGGTCTTGAAGGGGCGCAAGGGGTGGTGGTTGATCCGGGCTTTTATTTCCGCGCCAGCGCCGTGATTACGCTGGTCGGGGGCACAGTTTTCCTGATGTGGCTCGGTGAGCAGGTCACCTCGCGCGGCGTCGGCAACGGCATTTCGCTTATTATTTTCGCCGGTATTGTTGCTGAATTGCCAAGCGCATTGGCCGGAACATTGGAGCTTGGCCGTCAGGGCGCGCTGTCCACTTTCATTATTCTGGCCCTCATCATCATGGTCGTTGTCGTCATCGCCTTGATCGTGTTCATGGAGCGCGCGCAACGCCGCCTTTTGGTGCAATATCCGAAGCGCCAAACCGCTGCCGGTATGGCGCAGGGGGATAATTCGCATTTGCCGCTCAAACTTAATACGGCGGGTGTTATTCCGCCGATTTTCGCATCATCACTGCTGCTGATGCCGATTACGCTGGCCAATTTCTCAGGCGATGCTTCGGGCGGTGCGCTGGGCACAGTCGCTGCACTGCTGGGGCGCGGTCAACCCGCCTATATGGCGCTTTACGCCGCCGGTATTATTTTCTTCTGCTTCTTCTATACATCGATTGTTTTCAACCCGAATGACACGGCGGATAATCTGAAGCGCTATGGCGGCTTTATTCCGGGTATTCGCCCAGGGCCGCGCACGGCTGAATATATTGACCATGTGCTGACCCGCCTAACTGTTGTCGGCGCATTGTATCTGACGGCTGTCTGTCTGCTGCCGGAAATGTTGATTAACGCCTATAATGTTCCGTTTTACTTCGGCGGCACCTCGCTGTTGATTGTTGTCAATGTGACAATGGATACGGTCGGGCAGGTGCAAGGGCATTTGTTCGCGCATCAATATGAAGGGCTTATCAAAAAATCGAAGCTTGGAGGCAAGCGGCGATGAAGGTTATATTTTTGGGCCCGCCCGGCGCTGGTAAAGGCACTCAGGCGCAACGCATTGAAGACGCATTTGACATTCGCCAGCTTTCAACCGGTGATATGTTGCGCGCTGCCGTCGCGGCGGAAACCGACATCGGTAAGCAGGCCAAAAATATAATGGCGCGCGGTGATTTGGTGCCCGACGAAGTGGTTGTGGGTATTATTTCTGACCGTATTGAGGAGGATGACTGCAAAAACGGTTTCATTCTCGACGGTTTTCCGCGCAATATCGCGCAAGCTGAAGCGTTGGATGCGATGTTGGCGGACAAAAACATTGCTTTGGACGGGGTTGTTGAACTGGCCGTCGATCCGGAAGTGCTTATCGGACGTATTCTGAAAAGGGCTGAAGAGAGCGCTGGCGGACCGCGTGAGGATGATACGGAAGAGGCGTTGCAGCACCGTTTGCGCGTTTATGAGGAGCAAACGGCACCGGTGGCTGAATTTTATGCTTCAAAAGGCATTTTGAAGACGCTCGACGGTATGCAGGAGATGGATGAAGTGACACAGCAAATTCATGCTGTGTTGAAGGAGATTTAATGGGGTTTTCCAATGGTTTGCGGTTGACTGGCGGAGCGAAATTCATATAATTCGCGCTTCTGAGAGACGATAGCAGAAATCAGCAAAACTCGCAGAAATATTGACTTTTTGAGAGGGTCAAATCCGCCGGAAACGGCGAAAAGGAGAAGCAAGTGGCTCGTATAGCTGGTGTTAACATCCCGACTGCCAAGCGCGTTGTGATTGCCTTGACCTATATTCATGGTATTGGCGATACAAAAGCGAGGGAAATTTGCGAAAAAGTCGGTATTCCGACAGAGCGCCGCGTCAATGAATTGAGCGACGCGGAAGTCATTCAAATTCGTGAAACCATCGATGCCGATTACATGGTGGAAGGTGATTTGCGTCGTGATACCTCAATGAATATCAAGCGTTTGCTGGATATGGGCATTTATCGCGGTTTGCGTCATCGTCGCAATCTGCCGGTTCGCGGTCAGCGAACTCATACAAATGCGCGCACCCGCAAAGGCCCGGCCAAAGCTATCGCGGGCAAGAAACAGTAGCGCGGGAGGACTTAAAAAATGGCAAATGAAAATACCCGTGTCCGTCGTCGCGAGCGCAAAAACATTACTTCAGGTGTTGCGCATGTCAATTCGACCTTCAACAACACGCTGATTACGATTACCGATGCGCAAGGCAATGCCATCAGCTGGTCTTCTGCCGGCTCAATGGGCTTTAAAGGCTCACGCAAATCGACACCGTATGCTGCGCAAGTCGCGGCTGAAGATGCCGGGCGCAAAGCCATGGAGCATGGCGTGAAAACGTTGGAAGTAAATGTGCGCGGCCCCGGTTCGGGCCGTGAAAGTGCGCTACGCGCGTTGCAAGCCGCCGGTTTTACCATCACCTCAATTCGTGATGTAACACCGATACCGCATAATGGCTGTCGTCCGCCTAAACGCCGTCGCGTTTAAGCATACGACCCCCATTGCGATAACTGATTGAAGAGGTGACATTGTGATCCAAAAAAACTGGCATGAACTGATTAAGCCCTCCAAGCTGGATATTATCCCCGGTCATGATGAGACGCGCGAGGCGCGTATCGTTGCCGAGCCGCTGGAGCGAGGCTTTGGTCTGACTTTGGGCAATGCGCTGCGCCGTGTGCTTTTGTCGTCCATTCAAGGTGCCGCTGTGACCGCCGTTCAAATCGATGGCGTATTGCACGAGTTTTCGTCAATTTCAGGCGTGCGTGAAGACGTGACAGATGTTGTTCTCAACATCAAGAAAATGGCCATTTCTATGGATGCGGAAGGCCCGAAACGCCTGACGCTGAGCAAAAAAGGCCCGGGCGTTGTCACTGCCGGTGACATTGAAGATAACGCCGATGTGACCATTCACAATCCTGATCTGGTGTTGTGCACACTCGATGATGGAGCTGAAGTGCGCTTCGAGTTCACCATCAATACCGGTGCCGGTTATGTTCCGGCTGAGAAAAACCGGCCAGAAGACTCGCCCATTGGCATGATTCCGGTCGATAGCCTGTATAGCCCAGTGCGCCGTGTCTCATACAATGTTGAGAACACACGCGAAGGCCAAGTGCTTGATTATGACAAGCTGACCATTGATATTGAGACCAATGGCACGGTTACGCCGGAGGATGCTTTGGCGCTGTCGGCTCGTATTTTGCAAGACCAGCTGCAGAGCTTCATTAACTTTGAAGAGCCGGAAGTGCAGGTTGATGACACCTCAGCCATTGAAGAAACCGGTTTCTCAGCCGCGCTCCTGAAGAAAGTCGACGAGTTGGAACTATCTGTTCGATCGGCCAATTGCCTGAAAAACGACAATATCGTTTATATAGGCGATTTGATCCAGAAATCGGAAGGCGAAATGCTGCGGACCCCGAATTTTGGCCGCAAATCGCTGAACGAAATCAAGGAAGTGCTTGGCGAAATGGGCCTACATTTGGGTATGGATGTGCCGAATTGGCCGCCGGAAAACATTGAAGAACTTGCTAAGAAGTTCGAAGAGAATTTTTAAGGCCTCGTAAGAGGGTGTGAAGGAGTGTCGTTATGCGCCACGCAAAAGCAGGACGCAAACTGAACCGAACCAGCAGCCACCGCAAGGCAATGTTGGGCAATCTGGCTGTCGCGCTGATTAAGCATGAGCAGATTGTCACCACTTTGCCGAAAGCCAAAGAGCTGCGCCCGTTCGTTGAGAAGCTGGTGACATTGGGCAAAAAAGGTGATTTGTCGGCGCGCCGTCGCGCTTATGCCCAACTGCCGGAGGAGCAATATGCGGCCAAGCTGTTTGACACGCTGGCCGAGCGTTATGCCAAGCGTGAAGGCGGTTACACCCGTGTAATGAAAGCCGGTTTCCGCTTTGGCGACAATGCGCCGATGGCGGTCATTGAATTTGTTGACCGAGATCCGAAAGCCAAGGGTCAAGACTCAGGTCCCGTCGAAGTCGATGATGAAGGCGAGGCCGTTGCTGCTGCAGCCACTGCGTGAGGCATCACAATAATCAAGTAAGGCACGGAAACGCGGTTTTCGTGCCTTTTTTTATGCTAGTTTAAGGCAAGGAGTGATTATGAGCGGTCAGGCCATTATTTGGGTAGCTTTGGGCGGCGCGCTGGGCGCGGTCGGGCGCTATCTGGTCGGGCTATTGCTCAAAACCGCTTCCGGCTTTCCCTGGGCGACCATGAGCGTCAATATTCTTGGCTCTCTGCTGCTGGGTTTGGTGATTGGCTGGCTGTCGCGGCAAAATGGCGGTGGCGAGGTTCTGCGCCTGTTTCTTGCCGTGGGTATTCTGGGCGGTTTCACCACCTTCTCGGCATTCTCCATGGATTTGTTTGAACTGCTACAAAAGCGTGAAATGGCCACCACCATGCTCTATTTGGGCGGCTCGCTGGTTGGCGGTCTGGCAGCCTTTATTATCGGATTTACGGCGCTGAGGGCAGCGTAATGGCTGCTGTTCAACAGTTGAAGGTAAAGCCCGAAGATGACGGGTTGCGGCTCGACAGATGGTTTCGCAAGCATTTTCCGGCGCTTACGCAGGGGCGGTTGGAAAAACTTCTGCGCCGTGGACTGGTGCGGGTAGATGGCAAGCGCGTTAAAGCCGCAAAGCGCATTAAAAGCGGGCAAATCATCCGTGTGCCGCCGGAAGTGCCGCCGCAAGGAGCCAAGAAATCAGAGCGTCCCGTGCAAGTGGCCGACAGTTTGGCCGAGCAATTGCGCTCCGCCATTATCCATAAAGACCAAGATGTGATTGTGCTCAATAAGCCGTCCGGGTTGGCGGTGCAGGGCGGCAGCAAAACCACCACCCATATTGATGGCGCGCTGCCCGCTTTGCAGTTTGATGAAGCCGAACCGCCGCGTCTGGTGCATCGGCTCGACCGCGACACATCGGGTGTATTGCTGCTGGCGCGCAATCGCAAAGCGGCGCAATTTTTGACCCGCCAGTTTGCCGATCGCGAAACGGAAAAAATTTACTGGGCTTTGGTATACGGGGTGCCGCGCCCGCCACGCGGTCATATCATTGTGCCACTGGCCAAGCGCGCCGCCGTTGATGGCGGGGAGCGAGTCAGACCAGTTGAAAAGGGCGACCCTGACGCCATGAAAGCTCATACGGATTATATGGAAATCGCGCGTGTCGGGCAGCGTTTCTCGTGGTTGGCATTCCGCCCGATAACCGGACGCACGCACCAGATACGCGCTCATGCAACGGCGATAGGGCACCCACTGGTCGGCGATGGAAAATATCGGGTCGAAAATGAAAATGAAGAATATGGCGGAATCCTCCCGAAAAAACTTCACTTGCACGCCCGATTGATTAAGATGCGGCATCCCTCGGGCGGCGATCTGACCTGTCGTGCGCCATTGGCCGACCACATGGCTGAAACGTGGGATATGCTTAATTTTGACAGCGAAGATGGCGATGTCGGGTTTGATGAGGTTTAGGAAATAATGAGGCTGATAGTCTTTGATTGCGACGGCACGCTGGTCGATAGCCAGCAGACCATCATCACCGCCACTGAGGCGTCGTTGAGCTCACATGATTTCGCCGCGCCCGACCGCCGCGATATTCTTTATGCCGTCGGGTTGCCGGTTGATGTTGCCATGCGCCGCCATGCGCCCGATGCAACCGATGACCAGATTATTAATATGCTGGATGTCTATCGCGAGACCTATCAGCAATTGGTGCAGCAAGATGATCGTGGGCAAGTCATGTTCCCGGGCATGCATGAGCAAATTGCAACACTAGGCGTTATGGACGAGACGCTGCTAGGTATCATCACCATGAAATCGCGGCGCGGCCTTGAGCGTGTTGTTGATGCCTATGACATTCGAAAATATTTTCAAGTGCTGAAAAGCGCCGATGACGGGCCGGGTAAGCCCAACCCTGACCTGATGCTGGACGCGATGGCGGAAACCGGTGTCACCGCTGATCAGGCGCTGATGGTTGGCGATACCAGCTTTGATATTATGATGGCGAAAGCGGCCGGCACGCGCGCTATTGGTGTCGGCTGGGGTTATCAGACCATTGATGAGCTTAAAGATTCGGGCGCCGACGCTATTGCTGAAACGCCGGAAGAATTGAACGATTTATTGAGCGCCTTCCAACCCTCTTAAAATTCATGGCAAAGCGATTTTATGAAAATGTTTCGGTTGAAGCGCGCGGAGGCGCTTTTGCCGTCATGCTGGATGCGCATGAGTTGAAAACACCCGCTAAAAAGCCGCTTCATGTGCCGAGCGAAGCGTTGGCCAAGCTGATTGCCGATGAGTGGCGGGCGCAAGCAGAAGAAATCAAACCCAGTAGCATGCCGCATACACGTTTGGTCTCAACAGCGCTGGACCGTGTGGCCGAAAATACGGCAGAAACGGCTGACGCTTTTGCCGCTTATGTGATGTCGGATTTGCTGTGTTATCGTGCAGAACACCCTGAGAAATTGGTACAAAAACAATCTGATTGTTGGGACCCGCTTTTGCAATGGGCGAAGACACGTTTTGATGTGTCGCTGGTCGTCACGGCAGGAATTTTGCCGGTTGAACAGCCGCAAGAAAACCATGCCCGATTTGCCGCGGCTGCGGGCGAAGAGCCGTTCCGCCTGACTGCCTTGGCGCATTTGGCAGCGCTGCTCGGCTCTGCCATACTGGCTTTGGCGCTTTATGAAGCACATATTTCGGCGCGCCAGGCATATGAGTTGGCTTTTCTTGATGATTTGTATCAAATGGAAGACTGGGGCGTTGATGAGGAAGCGCAAGTGCGGCTGGACAAGATAGAACTGGAAATAGCCACCGTAGCAGGGTATTTATCTGCCCTATAGCCACGTCGGGAGGTATAACGTGCGAGATATTGTCGAGGAATTGGAGGAGCGCCGCCGCGTTGCCCGTTTGGGTGGTGGCGAGAAGCGCATTGAGGCGCAGCACAGCCGTGGCAAACTGACGGCGCGTGAGCGCCTCGACCTGCTGCTTGATCCTAACAGTTTCGAAGAAATTGACATGTTTGTTGAGCACGATTGCCAGGAGTTTGGCATGCAAGACAATAAAGTGCCTGGCGATGGCGTCGTCACCGGCTGGGGCACGGTAAACGGTCGCCCGATCTATGTTTTCGCCAAAGATTTCACCGTGTTCGGTGGCTCGCTATCGCGGGCGCATTCAAAAAAAATCAACAAAGTGCAGGATATGGCATTGCGTAATGGCGTGCCGATTGTCGGCATTCTCGATGCGGGTGGTGCGCGCATTCAAGAGGGCGTTGATGCGCTAGGCGGTTATGCTGAAGTGTTTCAGCGCAATACCCTGGCCTCTGGCGTCATCCCGCAGATTACCATGATTATGGGGCCCTGCGCCGGAGGTGATGTGTATTCACCGGCTCTCACCGACTTCATCTTCATGGTTCGCAACACCTCTTACATGTTCGTCACCGGCCCTGATGTCGTGAAAACCGTGACCAATGAAGAAGTAACAGCTGAAGAGCTTGGCGGTGCGAAAGTGCATACAACCAAATCATCGGTCGTCGACGGGGCATATGACAATGATGTGGAAGCACTGACCGAGCTACGACGCCTGATCGACTTTTTACCCTTATCGAACCGCACCGGGGTGCCGGAACGCCCAACTTATGATGTGCGTGATCGGATTGAACATTCGCTCGATACGCTGGTGCCCGACAACCCGAATATGCCTTATGACATGATGGAATTGGTTCAGAAAGCTGTCGATGAAGGCGATTTTTTTGAAATCCAACAAGATTTTGCCAAAAACATCATTACCGGTTTCGGGCGCATTGAGGGCAAAACAGTCGGCTTTGTGGCTAACCAGCCCATGACTTTGGCCGGTGTGTTGGACAGCGATGCCAGCCGCAAAGCGGCTCGTTTTGTGAGGTTCTGCGACTGCTTTGATGTGCCAATTGTTTCCTTTGTTGATGTGCCAGGCTTTTTGCCGGGCACCAGTCAAGAATATGGTGGGCTAATTAAACACGGTGCGAAATTGCTTTTTGCCTATGCCGAGGCGACCGTGCCGAAGGTTACCGTCATCACCCGTAAAGCCTATGGCGGCGCCTACGATGTGATGGCGTCAAAGCATTTGCGCGGCGATTTCAACTATGCTTGGCCTACGGCTGAAATTGCCGTAATGGGCGCGAAAGGGGCGGTTGAAATAATATTCCGCAATTCAACTGAAGAAGAAATTGCCGCGCAGACGGCGCAATATGAAGAACGCTTTTTGAACCCGTTTGTGGCCGCCGAGCGGGGGTATATTGATGAAGTTATTCAGCCGCATAATACACGCCGTCGTATTGCACGCGCGCTCGCGCTTTTATCGTCCAAGAAGCTCGAAAACCCATGGAAAAAACACGATAATATTCCCCTATAAGCTATGCCTATATTTGACAAAATCCTGATCGCAAACCGAGGTGAAATCGCCTGCCGAGTAATCAAATCGGCGCGTGCCATGGGCATTCAAACCGTTGCCGTTTATTCCGATGCCGATGCCCTGGCATTGCATGTGCGCGAGGCTGATGAGGCGGTGCATATTGGCGGTGCTCTGGCGGCGGAAAGCTATTTGGTGATTGATAAAATTCTCGACGCTATCAAGCAAACCGGCGCACAAGCCGTGCATCCGGGCTATGGATTCTTGTCGGAAAACAAGGCCTTTGCAGAAGCGCTGGAAAAAGCTGGTGTCGCCTTTATCGGTCCTCCTGCCGGTGCCATTGAGGCGATGGGCGATAAAATCACGTCCAAAAAATTGGCGGCAGAAGCCGGTGTGTCGACTGTGCCCGGCCATATGGGGCTGATTGAAGACGCCGATAAAGCCATTAAAATCGCCAATCAAATCGGCTATCCCGTTATGATTAAAGCTTCTGCGGGCGGCGGCGGTAAGGGTATGCGCATTGCCTGGACTGACGATGAAGCACGCGAAGGTTTTCAATCATCGAAAAATGAAGCGGCGGCCAGCTTTGGCGATGACCGCATTTTCATAGAAAAATTCGTAACACAGCCGCGCCATATTGAGATTCAAATTCTCGGAGATAAGCACGGCAATGTAATTTATCTGGGCGAGCGCGAATGCTCCATTCAGCGGCGCAACCAAAAAGTCATTGAAGAAGCGCCGAGCCCGTTTCTTGATGCCAAGACCAGAAAGGCGATGGGCGAGCAATCGGTCGCCTTGGCCAAGGCGGTGGATTATTGCTCGGCTGGTACGGTGGAGTTCATTGTCGATGGCGATAAGAATTTCTTCTTCCTTGAAATGAACACACGCCTGCAGGTTGAGCATCCGGTCACCGAGTTGATTACGGGCATTGATTTGGTGGAAGAAATGATAAAAGTCGCGGCCGGTGAGAAGCTGACATTAAAACAAAAAGACGTGAAGTTGACCGGCTGGGCGATGGAAAGTCGGGTTTATGCGGAAGACCCGTATCGCGGCTTTCTGCCTTCGACAGGTCGATTGACGCGCTATCGTCCGCCGGTTGAGCAACAAGTGGACGGTATCACCGTGCGCAATGATACGGGCGTTTATGAGGGCGGCGAAATTTCGCTGTTCTACGATCCGATGATTGCCAAGCTTGTGACGCATGGTCCGGATCGTCTGGCTGCGATTGATGCGATGGCTGATGCTTTGGATAATTTCCGCATTGACGGCATTCGTCATAATATTGACTTCTGCGGTGCGTTAATGCAGCACCAGCGCTTTCGAGATGGTGCGCTGACAACGGCCTTTATCGATGAGGAATATCCCGACGGCTTTGACGGTGCGCCGCTCGACAGCGCGCGCATTGAAGAATTGGCCGTTATCGGTTTCACTTTGTCGCAAATGACGCAAATGCGTGCCACGGAAAGCTCGCAAGTGCTTGACGGTCATCAATATACGCCTGATGTCGAACAGGCCGTGCAAATCGGTGACTTGGTGTTTATCGCCAGCAAATCGGCGCAGGGGGTGGTGCTGAACGGTGTCGATATAGGGGTTGAGAGCGATTGGTTGCCGGGTGATTTATTTTTTTTCGGTGCGGTTAATGGCAAAGCTATCAGCCTATCGGTCGACCATCATGCTGAAGGCGTCACCCTGACCGGTCGAGGCGCAGCGGTGAAAGTTTATGTCCGACGCGTGGCGGCCCAAGAGTTGATGGCTTATATGCCTCAAAAGTCCGATGGTGCCAGCGAAAAGGAATTGCTTTGTCCGATGCCGGGGGTTGTCGTCTCCGTAGCGATAGAAGAGGGGCAAACGGTGAAAGCTGGCGAGCCGCTGGCTGTCGTTGAGGCGATGAAAATGGAAAATATTCTCCGCGCCGAAAAAGACCTGACCGTCAAAAAAGTTCTTTGTGCTGCCGGTGACAAGCTGGCTGTCGACGATGTTATGATCGAATTTGAATAGATACCTGCGTTTCCTGCCTCTCATTCTCGCTAGCCTATAGAGGCCTTAAAAAATGAGGAGGCGATTATGAAAATAATGAACGTCATGGATGTGAATTTGGTGCTGATGGTGGTCGGTACGGTACTGGCTTTTGTTTAGAGCTTTTTCTATTTTTCCGAGCGTGTGGCCGGCAAGGGTTTCATCGAAATCAATAGCACAAAAACGGATGCGCTAATAATGGTGCCAATGGCGCTGGAGGCGTTAGTCTTGCTGCTTTTGTCTTGGCTGGTGGGGGGGTTTATTTGCTGCAAATGAATCACGGCATGGCGCGCGGCATTGGTGCGATATTTTCTGCAACTGTGATTGTCGGCTTTTTTCATCTGCTGCTTGGTCGCAAAGACCGATGAAGCTGGCCGGATTAAACAGCGGTTATTTTATTGGTTGCATCGTGATTTTGCTGCTGACGCAATATGTCGGTTGGATGGTTTAGTCAGTCGCTTGGGAAGCACGCCTCGAAATTATTGAGCAATGCCTTATCAAGCTCTGCCATGCTGATGGGGTAGCCCAAATCGACCATGCTGGTGACGCTTTGGTCGCTAATGCCGCACGGCACAATGCCGTTAAAATGTTCGAGATCCGGTTCGACATTGATAGAAATGCCGTGAAAGCTTACCCAGCGGCGGATGCGCAGACCAATAGCGGCAATTTTATCTTCGCGATCATCACCTTTATCAGGGCGCGGCACCCAAACACCGATGCGCCCGGGGGTGATGTGCGCCTTAATGTTGAAATTATCGAGGGTCTGGATAATCCAGTTTTCCGATTGCCGCACAAAGCATCGCACATCGCGCCCGCGCTTGCGTAAATCGAGCATCAGATAGACCACGCGCTGGCCGGGGCCGTGATAGGTATATTCTCCGCCGCGTTTGGTGTCATAAACGGGAAAACGGTCATGGCGCAGCAAATCGGCTGGATTGGCGCTTGTTCCTGCGGTGTAAAGCGGCGGATGTTCCAAAAACCACAAACATTCCGGCGCTTTTTCCGCAACAATATCGGCGACACGGTTTTCCATGAGGGAGACAGCATCAGGATAAGCAACTGGTTGATTGCTAAAAATCAGTTCGGGCATTCGGCTCATCCGCCCGTTTTATCACTGAAAGGCCAAACAATTAAAACAAAATTAAATGTAGAATAAAAATAATCACACAAAAATATTGATAAATAAACCGGAATAGCCCATATAGGACTTAAGGAGACGCTTTATGCTGCCAGTTGTTCTTGATGTCAGCGAATTGACCATTGCTATTATCGGCAGTGGGCCCCAAGCGCGCCGCCGCGTGGAAATGGTTGACGCGGCAGGGGCTAAATTTGTGCACGTCTATGCTGAAGATGCGGCGGAAGAAATGCGCGTGCTGGCCGCTGATAGGCTGATTGAACGCTGGCCGAGTCAAGACGATTTGGCCGCTTGTCACATTGTCTATATTGCCAATCTTGACAATGCGCTGCAAGAGCGCTTCACCGCCGACGCGCGCGCCGTCAAAACACTGGTCAATGTCGAGGATGTGAAGCCGCTATGCGATTTTCATGTGCCGGCTATTGTGCGCCGCGGTGATATGCTGTTGACCGCATCAACCTGCGGTAAATCGCCCGGTTTAGCGCGGCGGTTGAAAGCGAATCTCGAAGAGCAATATCCGGAAATTTGGGGTGAACGCCTCGATGAGTTGTCTCGCCTGCGCGATGGCTGGCGTGATGAGGGCGCGGATTTCAAAACGCTGATTGACCGCAGCAATCGGGTGATTGACGAGAAAGGTTGGTTGGCATGAATAATTTGGCCGTGCAAACCCCCAAAGAGCCGGTTCTGGATGATTTGAACGCGCTTTATGAGACTATGAACGCGCAGGAAATTTTGCGCCATGCGATCGAAGAGCAATTTGTCGACCGCATCACCATTGTTTCCTCCTTTGGTGCCGAGTCAGTGATTTTACTGCATATGATCGCTGAAATTGACCCGACCGTGCCGGTCATTATGCTCAATACCGGCAAATTATTTGGTGAAACATTGCGCTATCGGGACCGTCTGCAAGAACGTCTCGGCTTGATGGATGTTCGCGCCGCGTCGCCGGACCCGCGTGAATTGGCCGCTGAAGATGCCAAGGGTGGGCTGTGGCAGCGTGATACAGATGCTTGCTGCGGCCTGCGCAAAGTGCGTCCGCAAGCCCGCGCCGTCGCGCCCTTTGATGCGCTGATAACCGGCCGCAAACGCTTTCAAACCGGCGCACGGGCGCAAATGCAAATCATCGAAAAAGACACGGATGGCTGCTATAAAATCAATCCTCTGGCCAATTGGGATCTTGACCAATTGAAAGCCTATATTGAAGAGCTTAATTTGCCACGCCATCCGCTGGTCAAGGACGGCTATTTGTCTATCGGCTGCATGCCATGTACCAATCGCGTGGAAGAGGGCGGCGACTATCGCTCGGGCCGCTGGGCCGGCAGCGATAAAGACGAATGCGGCATCCACCTAAATGTCGATGGCGACGGCATTTAAAGCGCTATCGTGCTTGTTTGCGCAATCAATATTTGCTAGCTAACAGGCCTACCCCGATGGGTCTTAAGAGTGCGACCGTGGCGGAATTGGTAGACGCGCAGCGTTGAGGTCGCTGTGGGGTAACACCCGTGGAAGTTCGAGTCTTCTCGGTCGCACCATTATTTCCCAAACGCCCCATTTAACCCTTTGTAATTGAAGCGAAAAAGAGCTTTGAGATTATAAGGGGTAGACCACATGGTAGACCATTTACCGTCCTACTTATTCACCAAGCGAGATGTCTATTACTATTCTCGCCGCATACCTCCCAAGATGAGGGCAGTCTATGGCAAAAAGCGCCTCGTTATATCCTTGGGAACAAAGTCCTTAAACGAAGGCTTGAGCCTGTCACATGCCCTGACGGTTAAGCTCGACACGCTTTGGGCGGAAGACACACCCATTCCTAGCAGCTTGGATGTTTTGGCGGCAAAGGTTGAGCCAAGAAAGCGTGAACCAAAGCTTTCAGAAGCACGAGACAGCTATTTGAGGACAAGATAATTGAAGCCCCCAAAATCAAAGCAGCTCCAATAAGCGCATAGGAATTCAACATTTTAAGCAGCCCTTTCTGAACAGCATCATCTCTCCCAATCTCTAGGCGTTTAAAGAACCCCCGAACGTAGTGAGGGGTTTTTAAACGCCTTTTAGAGATTGGAGAGAGATGATGACATTCTCAAGTTTAATTTTCAAAATGGCTCAAAAAGCTTCCTCAGTTCAGTCTGCAAATCAGCGGATTGCGCAGAAACGCATGGATGAACATGAGGTTAAAATTATGAAAAGTCTATGTGAAATCAGTGGCTTAGGTCACTCAAAAGAAAAGCAGTGGGCTCGGAAAGAGGCACAACTGCGACTGCCTAATACTACACAAACAGACGGATTAGTCAAGATGTCTGTGTATGTGGCGGCAGTAATGAACCAAATCAGGCCAGAAAAGGAGATTGTGAACCATGGCTAAAGATAAATTCTATTTGAACTGCCCCTA
>MDTG01288339.1_pt1 | contig 16822 bp, 15 predicted proteins | sample 811421 | NCBI WGS metagenome assembly MDTG01 (sample SAMN05326645, study PRJNA326480) | marine metagenome | isolation source: seawater | place: Pacific Ocean: South East | collected 2011
CTCGCGCTGCTCGAGCTCGACGCCGCGGCGCTGATCGCGGACGCTCCTGCCGAGGAGGCGCAGGCCGCGGCCCCCGTCGCGCCGCCCGTCCCCGCCTGGCCGGGTCCGATCTTCGCGGAGCTGTGGGTCGCCGAGCCGGGTCGCGTCTTGGCGCTCCTGACGCGGGTCCCCGACGAGCTCGGCGCGCGGGCCCTGGTCCGGCTGCTCGACGAGCAGGTCGGCGAGCGCCTGCTGACCGAGCCCCTCGACGCCTTCTACGCCCTGCTGGAGCACCCCGTCGAGCGGGTGTGGCGCTTCGGCCTGGCGCAGCTCGCCGCGCGCGCGCGGGCCGAGCTGCTCCGCTTCGACGAGCTGGTGCCCCTCTTCGCGCGGGCGGCCGATCGTCGCCCCCCCGCCTGGGACGTGATCGCCGACCTGCTCTACGTCCTCGACGACGAGCGCGCCGAGGCCGCGCGAGCTGGCCTGGCCGAGCCCCTGGTCGGCCTGGCGCGGCGCCACCTCGAGGCGCCCGAGATCGGGCCGGCGGTGGGCTTCGTGCGCCGCCACTTCGCGGACCGGCTCGGCCCGCCCCTCTTCGACGCCGAGGCCGCGGTCGACCTGCTCGGCGCGCGCCGCCCCGACGTGCGCGGGCTGGGTCGCGAGGCGCTGCTCAACGTGACCGCCAGCGCCGCCCTGAGCGGGAGCCAGGTCTCGCGCCTCTTGCGGACGCCCTTCGTCGAGGAGGAGCCCGAGGCGGTGTTCGAGCTCTTGACCGCCAGCCCCGGCTGCCCCGGCGGCTACCGCCCGCCTGAGCGGATCGGCGAACACCTGACGGCGCGCCTGACGCGCGACCTGCCCCAGGCCGGCTTCCAGGTGTGGCGGCGGGCCCTGCTCCACTTCGAGGAGCAGGGCGGGCTCGACCCCAAGGTCGCCCAGGTCCTGATCGCCGACGACGAGCGCCGCGCGCGCGGCCTGGGCCTGGAGCTCCTGGGCGCGGCCCTGCGCCGCGGCGCCCTCGGCCTGCTGGCGCTGGTCGAGCTGCTGCGCGTCCGCCACGAGGACGTCGTGCTCTGGGCGCGCGAGCGGATCGAGGAGGCGGCTGGCGAGGGGCGGCTGCCCAACGAGGCGCTCTATCGCATGCTGGACGCGACGGCCGCCGACCTGCGCGGCTTCGGCCGCGAGCTGGTGCGCGAGCACTTGCTCCGCTTCGAGGTCGCCGAGCTGATCGTGTTCTGCGCCGAGTCGCCCGACGCGACCACCGCCGAAATGGGGATCGCGCTCTATCAGCGCGAGCTGGCCGGCCGCGAGGACTACGACCTGGCCCGCCTGCTGCCCATGTTCCGGATCCTGCTCTACCAGGTCGCGCGCGCCCGCGGCGAGAAGGAGCGCCTCTACGGCCTGCTGCGCGCCTGGTCGCTCGAGGCCCCCCAGCAGGCGCGCCTGACGGTCGAGGTGATCGCCGCCTTCCGCCGCTCGACCTGCCGCATCGACCTGACCCGGGCCCTGACCTTGCTGGTCGCGATCCAGCAGCGCTTCGGCGACGAGGTCCCGCTGCCCTTCGCGACCAACGAGGTGTTCGGCGCGACCCTCAGCAGCGGGGAGGCGAGCTGATGCAAGTCGCGCTCAGCTACGGACTCCCGAGCGGCGTGGAGTGGGGCAGCCAGGCGGCCCGCGTCCGCCTGGCCGGCGCCATGGAGCGGCCCAAGCTCTCCTACCGCGGCGCGGTCAAGGAGCCCCTCGCCCTGCGCGAGCTGCTCGGCGCGCTCTACGACGTGGTGATCGCCGACTTCCGCTGGCGCCCGAGCGTGCAGCGCGAGGAGTTCCAGCGCTGGCTGACGGCCAAGCTCGACCGCGAGGCCGCCGCCGAGCGCGGCCGCCTCGAGGCCGAGCGGCGGCGCTTCTTCCAGTGGCTGTGGGAGCACGACCGCGAGCAGTGGTTCATCCTCGACCCGGTGTGCAGCGTGCACCCCGACCAGCTCTTCTTCGAGGCCTTCAGCCGGGACGGCTCGGCCTACGCGCGCGTCGGCGTCGACCGCGCCGCGATGGACGAGCAGGGCGAGACGGTGTGCGGGACGACCAACGTCGACTTCTCGGCGGGGCTCTACGAGGCCGTCCGCCGGCTGCGCTCGATCTGGACGACCGAGATCGCCCTGGGGGCGGCGGCCAGCGAGGGCAAGCTCGAGGTCAGCACCCGCGGCAAGACCCACCACGAGAAGAAGGTCGAGCTGCCCGAGGGCTGGCTGCGCGGCTTCGTCCAGATCGGCGCGGCCTTCCAGCTGCCCGCCCTCGCGGTCGAGCTCCAGCCGATCCACATGCACGAGATCACGCGCTTCCTGCGCGGGCACAAGGCCAAGGTCAGCCCGCGCGCGCTGCGCTGGGAGCTGACCCCCGGCCAACCGGCCGAGGTCGTGCTCGAGCCCTGGGAGCACCGCCTGGTCCTGGCCGGCTCGAGCCACAGCGCCGAGGAGCCGCGGATCGTGCGGATCTGGGGCCGCCGCCGGCTCTGCCTGCTGGAGCGCGTGATCCCGGTCGTCGACCGCTTCACCTTTCACCTGCTCGGCCGCGGGCTGCCCTACTTCGTCACCGCCCGGGCGGCGGGCGGGCTGGACTTCACCCTCGGGCTCTCGGGCTGGACCAAGAGCGACTGGACCTCGACCGCCCGCTTCAACGCGCTGATCGCGCGCCGCGGGGCCAAGGGCACCCCCTCGCCCAAGCCCCTGGCCTGGCTCGAGCGCGAGCACCGCGGGACCGTGACCGAGATCGCGAGCGCGCTCTCGCTCAGCGAAGCCGACGTCCACGCCAGCCTGACGGAGGCCTCCGCCCAGGGCCTCGTGGTCTACGACCTCCTGCACGGGGTCTACCGCCACCGCCCCCTCCTGCACGTGCCCCTCCCGCCCGAGGTGACCCTCGGCCACGACCCCCAGGAGCTCGAGGCCAAGGCCCTCGTGGCTCGCGACGCGGTCGCGATCACCGGCAGCCGCCGCGTCCCCCGCGGGCGCGCCGTGCGCGGCCGCGCGACCCAGGACGCCGAGCACGTCTACGAGCCGGAGGTCGTCCTCGACGACCAGGGCCGCGTGGTCGAGGCGACCTGCACCTGCTTCTTCGCCAAGAACCACGGGATCAAGCAGGGCCTCTGCGCGCACCAGCACGCGCTGCTCTTGCTCGACGACGCGCTCGGCTAGCGCGTGGCGACCTGGGTCGTGCTCCTGCGCGGGGTCAACGTCGGCGGCAAGAACAAGCTGAAGATGGCGCCCCTGCGCGAGCTGCTGGCAGCGGCGGGCTTCGCCGCGGTGCGCAGCCACCTCCAGAGCGGCAACCTCGTGCTCGAGAGCGAACTCGACGCCGACGAGGTCGGCGCCGGCGTCGCCGACGCCATCGAGGAGGAGCACGGCTTCCGCCCCGAGGTGCTGGCGCTCAGCGTGGACGAGCTGAGCGAGGCGCTCGCGGCCAACCCTTACGCCGAGGAGGACCCGCGCCGGGTGCAGCTCTTCTTCCTCGCCGAGTCGGCGGCGGACGCCGACCTGGAGCCGCTCGAGGCGTTGCGGGCCAAGAGCGAGGCCTTCACCCTGGGCGAGGGCGTGTTCTACCTGCACGCCCCCGACGGGATCGGCCGCTCCAAGCTCGCCGCGCGCGCCGAGCGCGTGCTCGGCGTCGCCGCGACTGCGCGCAACCTGCGCACGGCCAGCGCGCTGCTGGAGCTAGTCCGGGGCTGAGCAAGGCAGGAGCAGGCGCTGCACCAGTCTGGAAACCCGCGTCGACATTACACTAGGGTTTCCTCGCAACTAGTGACCAGAACGCCAAGACAACTTCGCTTGACAAATCCCCGAACTGACCACGCTGAGTCGCTCCGTAGGACATGTCGCCTCGCTCTTTGTAGGCTCTCCACTTGACGGAGTCGGGATCGACCACAAGCGACGAGTGGCGCGAGGCGATCTCCCCTTGAGCGCGAACCATGTCCCACGAGATCATTTCTTCCTGCGTTTCGATATGCGCTGGGGCTCCTAGCTCGCGCATCTCCTTCAGGATTCCTGGTGAGACCTTCCCGTCTGGCCTCTGCCCGCGCTGGACAATGTGGAGGAGCCCCCCTCTTCTGAGTATGCTCTCTGCCAACACATGGACCGCCATCCACATTCTGCGTCGGTAGTCACCCGGAAGTCTTACCCAGGCTTCCAACTGAGCTAACTCAGGTCTCGCGCCATGTGTCCCATTGTTCCAGCTAGTCACAGCGTCGAAGGCGGTCAACTGGATCAGCCAGGATAGGAGTTGCTGATCTGCTAGTAGGTCACCCTCGATAAGGAGAACCTTACCCCGATCTGGCATGCCCACATCCGAAGCAACCGTCGAATAAGCAACACTGTAAGAACTGCCTCTGAACTTGGTTTGTGGAGGACGTGGCACGAACCGTGCCAAACACCCCGCCTTGCGGAGTGTCTTCTCCGCCACCCCAAGACAACGCGGGTTCGACTCAACAGCAACTACCGCATGCCCAGCCTCTGCCAGAGCGCGCGCCGCCATTCCACTTCCTGCTCCGGCTTCAAGAACCGAACCTGGATCTTCTCCAAGCTGCGCCGCCATCCACTCGTAGTGGCCGTCAAGAGCGTATCCGCTGGAGGAGGAAGCCCACTCACGGGCATATCGTCGGCGCTCAATGGCTAGGTTTGTGGCAGCAGACGTCTGCCGCTTGCAGCACAGCTTGAACTTTGCGCCAGAACCACAGGGACAAGGCTGATTGTTCTTCGGTTTCGTCACGCTCAGCTCCGCCATTGAGTCAGACCGAATAAGGCGCAGCGCTTACCCTAGCCCAACTCTAGCAACGCGTCACGAGTAGGTTCCTGGAGCTACTTCCGCCCCAGGACCTCGGCGTCCTCGGCCGCGAGCCCCTGATAGGCCGCCACCAAGAGCGCAGGCAGGAACAAGCTGAACACGAAGCTCGCGCCCACCTCGAACAGCCAGCCCAGGCCGATCGCCTCGAGCAGGATCGTGAACAGCAGGCTGGCCGTCACGTAGACCCCCGCCAGACCCGCCATGGAGCCGAGCCCCAGGGTCGAGAGCTGCCAGGAGCGGCCGAGGGCCTCGCCGGGGCCGGCCTCTTCCAGCAGGCACACGGGGATCGCCAGGCCGAGGGTCGCGATCAGGAAGGTCAAGCCGATCCCGACCTCCCCCGCGAGGAACACGGCGGCCAGGAGCCGGTTGTCGCCCGAGACCTTGAACACGGCGTAGCAGCCGACCAGGCCGGGGAGCACGATCAGGGTCACCAGCGCGAGGTAGATCGTGAAGATCACCACCAGGGAGCCCGCCTGATTGAGCACGGCGACCATCGCCCGTCCCAACGCTTCGCTCCAGCCGGCCTCGTCTTCGCGCAGCTCCTGGTCGACCAACACCACCCCGCCGGCCGGGGCGAGCACGAAGCCGCTCCCGACCCACCACAGCAGCATCGCCAGCAGCGCGACCGACCCGCCCACCAGGCCGGCGGTGCTCGTCTCGCCGCCCTGGGTGTTGCGGTAGTAGTTGGCCAGGCCGAGCAGGATCGGCAGCGCGCAGATCACGCCCGCGCTGATCGTGGAGAGCAGGCTCCAGGTCAGCACGCGGGGGAGCGAGCGCCAGAAGCCCTGACCCGCGAGGCGGAGGGTCACGAAGAACCCGAAGTCGACCTTGAGCGGCGTCGGACGCCGCAGGCGCTGCGAGTGCGTCGGCTGGGAGGGACCCGGAGAACGGCTCACGAGCGGGCCCCCTGCGACTGGCGCGCCATGGCGTGGAAGAGGGCCTCGTAGGCGTCCGTCACGGCGTCCCAGCGGTAGCGCTCGTCGGCGCGCGCGCGGGCGGCGGCCCGCAGCTCGGCGCCGCGCTCCGGCTCGGAGAAGCAGCGGGCGAGGGCGGCGCTCAGCTCGGCGCGGCTGACGTAGAAGAGCGCGCTCTCGCCGAGGACCTCGCGGTGCTCCGGCACGTCGTTGGCCACGATCGGGCCGCCGCCGAAGGTCATCGCCTCGACCAGCGCAGGGTGGGTCCCGCCGACCTCGCCCGCGGCCACGTAGCAGGCGCTGTAGGCCATGAGCGCCAGGTAGCCCTCGCCGTAGACCCCGCCGGTGAACACCACCCGCCGGTCGGCCGCGGCGCGGACCTGGGCCTTGTAGGCGTCGGCGTAGGGCGCGTCCCCGACCACGACCAGGGGATGGTCACCCGGCACGTCGCGGTAGGCCTCGACCACGGCCAGGGCGTTGTTCTCGGGCTCGAGGCGCCCGACCACGAGCGCATAATCGCCCGCGCGCAGGCCGTGGCGCGTCAGGGCGGGGTGGTCGGGCCCCGGCAGCGGGCCGCGCTCGCCGCCGTAGGCGATCACGGGCAGCTCGACCTCGTGCACCTCGCGGTAGTAGTCGCGCAGGCAGGTCGCGTCGGTCAGCGGCTGATCCGCCCAGCGCAGCGAGAGGCGCTCGCCGGCCCAGAACCAGAGCCGCCCCAGGCGGCCCCACTTGCGCCGCAGCCGATCGACCCCGTCCACGTTGATCGCGGTCGCGGCGCCGCGCAGGCCGAACAAGGGCAGCGCGAAGGCGTTGGCCGCGTTGCAGAGCAGCACCACGTCGTGGCTGCGGCGCAGCGAGCTGAACGCGCTGAGCAGGGTGTGGCAGGGCGTCTCGAGGTGCTTACCGCGCGGGCCACGGACCGGCACGACCTCGATCCCGCGGTGCCGGCGCCGCTGGCGCCCCACGTAGGGGACGCGCCCGTAGACCGTCACGCGATGCCCGCGCTCGACGAGGCGCGCGCCGAGCTCCTCGGCGAAGGTCTCGAAGCCGCTGTAGTTGGCCGGCACCCCGCGAGTGCCGGCGATCGCCACGTCGAGCGGAGCGGCGGCGGAGGCCTCGGTCACCCGAGGGGTATCTAGCAGCGGGGCGGACATTGGCCAGCGATTGTAGTGTCTGCCCCGGGCTGCTCGCGACGCTTAAACCCTTCCCCTGACTCGAGCCCGTTGACATCGCCAGGGCCCCCTTCCATGATCCGCGCCCACACGGAGGCCCCATGAGCGGAGAGACCCAGACCGTCAACGTCTTGGCGGGCTTGAGCAGCGACGAGGTCGCGCGCCTCGAGGAGGTCTGCGCCAGCCAGACCTACGAGTCGGGCGAGGCGGTGTTCGAGGAGGGCGAAGAGGGCGACGACCTCTACATCGTGATCAGCGGGCGGATTCGCGTCGCCAAGGCGATCTCGCTGGACGTCGACCGCACCCTGGCCACCCTGGGCCCCGGCGCCGTGTTCGGCGAGCTGGCCATGGTCGGCGAGGGGACCCGCAGCGCGAGCGCGATCTGCGAGGAGGCGACCAAGCTGCTCGTCCTCTCGCGCGACGGCTTCGTGTCCCTGACCGACCAGGAGCCCGTGCTGGGGCTCAAGGTCATGGGCCGCTTCGCCGCCGCCCTGGCCGAGCGCCTGCGCACCACGACCCAGCTCCTGACCGACACGGTCAAGTGGGGCCTCGAGGTCTCGGGCGCGGCCGCCCTCGACCTGCACCACGTGCTCGCGGTCCACGCCACGCTCTCGCTCGCGCTCAGCAACGGAGAGCGGATCGTGGGCCGGCTGCTCAAGGTCGAGCGCAGCGACGTGGGGGCCACGATCACGCTGCTCGGCCGCGACGGCCAGCTGCACATGGTCCCCTACCACGCGGTCGTCGCGATCCGCCTGAACCCCGACGTCCTGGCCACCGTGCAGGTTGAGGAGCGCTAGCGTGCCCGCGATCGACCACTACTTCCGCATCCTGGCCGAGAGCGGCGGCTCCGACCTCCACCTCTCCCCCGACGAGCGCCCGCTGATGCGCCTGCACGGCAAGCTGCAGGAGGTCCAGGAGGATCACCCGCCCCTGACCAGCCACGAGCTCGAGCAGCTCTTCGACGAGATCCTGCCGACCCCCAACCGGGAGGAGTTCGAGCGGGAGAACGACACCGACTTCGCCTACGAGATCAAGGGCCTGGCGCGCTTCCGCGCCAACCTCTTCCGCGACCGCAAGGGCGTGGGCGGCGTGTTCCGGATCATCCCCAGCGACATCCTGACCGCGGAGAAGCTCGGCTTGAGCAGCGCGATCCTCGAGCTCTGCTACCTGACCAAGGGGCTGGTGCTCGTGACCGGGCCGACCGGCTCCGGTAAGTCGACGACGCTCTGCGCGATGATCGACTACATCAACCGCAACCGCGACGACCACATCATCACGATCGAAGACCCGATCGAGTTCGTGCACGACAACAAGCGCTGCCTGATCAACCAGCGCGAGATCGGCCCGCACACGCTCAGCTTCAAGCGCGCGCTCAAGGCCGCCCTGCGCGAGGACCCCGACATCATCCTGGTCGGCGAGATGCGCGACCTCGAGACGATCGCGATCGCGATCGAGATGGCCGAGACCGGCCACCTCGTGTTCGGCACGCTCCACACCTCGACGGCCGCCAGCACGGTGGACCGGATCATCGACCAGTTCCCCGCCAGCCAGCAGAACCAGATCCGGACGATGCTCTCGGAGTCGCTCAAGGGCGTGATCAGCCAGACCCTGCTGCGGACCAAGGACGGCAACGGACGCCGCGCGGCGCTCGAGATCCTGCTGGTCAACAACGCGGTCAGCAGCAACATCCGCGAGGGCAAGACGCACCAGATCCCGCTCGCCATGACCACCGGTCGGCGCCAGGGCATGGTCAGCCTCAACGACGCCCTGCTCGACCTGGTCAAGGCCAACGTGGTCGGCGCCGACGAGGCCTACGCCAAGGCGGTCGAGAAGGGCGCCCTCGAGAAGGAGTTCGAGCGGCTGCGGATCCCCTTCCAGAAGCCGGGTCAGGTCAGCCGGGCCGCCAAGAAGCCCGAGCGCCCCGCCGCGAGCGGCAGCGCTCGCCCCGCGCCCTCCCGCCAGCCTGCCCCGCCCTCCCGCCAGCCGGCGGGCCGCCCGATCGGCTCCTCCACCCCGCCCGGCAGCGGCCAGCCCGCGCCGCGCGCCAGCGGTCGCCAGCCCGCGCCGCCCAAGAAGAAGCGGGGCTGGTTCTCCTAGGACCCCGCGCGCCGCTCGTGCGGCATCAGGTCGTCGTACTCGGGCAAGGGAGTGAAGCGCCAGGCCTTGCGGAACTCGCTCCCCGAGACGAAGAGGAAGAGCAGCCCCAGGCCGAACAGGATCCCGGCGCGCCACTGGATCCCGAGCACGATCAGGGCGCCGGCCGTCGCGACGCCCAGCCCGCCCACGACCAGCGTCGCCCGCTTCCATTGCAGCGGGAAGCGCAGCAGCGCGCGGGCGATCGAGCCGCCGTCGAGGGGGAAGGCCGGCAGCACGTTGAACACGAAGAGCAGCGCGTTGACCGTGGCGACGAGGGCCACGAGGTCCGTCAGGAGCGTGCTCGCGCCGGCGCGGACCTGATCCAGGCCGGGGACGTCGGGGCGCACGAGCAAGATCCCGCCCGCGATCAGGGCCAGGACCAGGTTCACGAGCGGGCCCGCCGCGGACACGATCAGCTCGGCCTTGGCCGTGTCCTCGTGGCTGTTGTAGGCCAAGCCGCCCAAGGGCCAGAGCACGATCCGCTGGGGCAGGCCGCCCACCTTGCGCGCGCCCTCGCAGTGGCCGAGCTCGTGCAGGAGCACGCTCGTGAAGACCACGAGCACCAGGACCAGGTCCACCCACAGGGCCTTGGTCGTGAGCAGCAGGTAGAGCGCCAGCAAGAGGAAGCTCAGGTGCAGGTGCACGGGGATCCCGCGCAGGCGACCGACCCGCGGGGCGTAGAGCAGGAGCTGGGCGAAGCGACTCACGGCGGGGATTCTAGGTCAACCAGGCAGCACGCCCCGCCTGGAGGGGCGGGGCGTGTCGAGGATCGAAGGAAGCGAACTCGGTTCGCTTAGCCCTCGTCCAGGCGGCGCATGGCCTCCATCAGCAGGCTGCCCATGGGCGCGCTGAGGTTGACGCCGTCCTCCGAGACGTCGCCCGAGAAGCTGAACTGGCCGTCCTTGAACCCGAGCAGCATGTAGAAGGCCTCCTCGCCCTCTTCGCCCTCGCACTCGGCGTAGGTCGGCTTGCCGTTCTGGATCACGACCATGCCCTCGCCGTCGGTCCCGAACACCTCGAGGGTGCCGGTCTTGGCGTTGAACTCGAGGGTCTGGAGCAGCTCGGTCAGGTTGATCTGATCGAGGCGGCCCGCCATGGCGTCGCCCATCATGGGCTGGGTCAGGTCGGGGGCCATCTGCGGGGGGCCCGCGGCGCCGCCGGCCAGGGCCTTGCGCGAGCGATAGGTGCACAGGAAGGGGCCGAACTCGATCTCGTCACCGTGCTTGAGCTTGTAGTCGCCCTTGATCCGCTTGCCGTTGACCAGGGTCCCGTTCTGGGAGCCGAGGTCACGCAGCAGGGGCTCGTTCTGGGTGTCCCAGCCGATCTCGGCGTGGCGACGCGAGACGCGCTGCGAGGGGATCGTCAGCTGGCACTCGTCCGAGCGGCCCACCACGAAGGGGCGCCCTGGGATCAGCGCCAGGGGTGCGGCGCCGACGCGCTCCAGGAAGAAGGGCGGCGGTGGGGGTCGACGCCGGCGCCCAGGCGGACGACCGCCGCGCGGCGGGCGGCGACCCGGGGGCGGTGGAGGGCGACGACGCTGGGGGGGTTGACTCACGAGGTTCCTCCGAAGTCAGAGGGTAGCCAAGACTAAGGTCGCGGGCCACCCCAGGTAGCCCAGTCCAATCCGGAGTGCTAACTGGGAGCAGTGGACGACGCCCCCCTGGACGCTCTCGACGCGGAGTTCGAGCTCACAGGCACCCTCGGCAGCGGGGGGAGCGCGACCGTGCTTCGCGCCCGGGAACGCTCAACGGGGCGCGAGGTGGCGCTGAAGGTGTGCGAGCGGGCGCGGGGCGAGGCCCGCTTCCGTCGTGAGGGTCAGGTCGTCGCCCAGCTCGACCACCCGGGGATCGTGCGCGTCCACCGCCTCGGCACCCTGGGCGGTCGCCTCTGCCTCGCCTACGAGCTGGTCCCGGGCGCCCGTCCCCTGACCGAGGTGTTCCGCGAGGTCCCCCTCTCACGCCGGCTCGACCTCCTCGGCGCCGCCGCCGAGGCCCTCGGCGTGGCCCACGCTGCGGGGGTCGTGCACCGGGACGTGAAGGGCGAGAACCTGCTCGTCGACGAGGAGGGCCGCGTCCGTGTCGCCGACTTCGGGATCGCGACGGGCGCCGAGCTCGAGCGCTTGACGCAGACGGGAGTCCTGGTCGGGACGCCGATCTGCATGGCCCCCGAGCAGGTCTCGGGCGGCGAGCTCGAGATCACCCCCGCGACCGACGTGTGGGCGCTCGGCTGCCTGCTCTACGAAGCCCTCTGCGGGCAGACTCCCTTCGTCGCCTCGAGCGGACTGATCGAGCTGAGCGCCCAGATCTGCGCCGGCAGCTTCCCCCGCCCCCGCGAGCTCGACCCCGCGATCCCAGCTCCCCTCGAGGCGCTCTGCCTGCGCGCCCTGCGCGCGACCCCCAGCGCGCGCTTCCCAGATGGCGCCGCCTTCGCCGCGGCCCTGGCGCGCGCCAGGCAGCCGCCAGCGACCAGCTCGGGGGCGCCCCGGGCCTTCGCGCTGGCCTGCGGAGTCGTCCTCCCGCTGGCCCTCGTCGGCGCGCTCGCCTCGCGGCGGAGTCAACCCGCGAATCGAGCGGGGAAGCCCCGCCCGAGCGCGACCATCACGCCGGCCGCCCTCCCCACGCCCCGCCCCTCCTCCCCAGCCGTCGATCCCGAGCTGCAACGCTGGCGGCAGGCCGCCCGCGAGAGCGCGTCTAGAGGCGCCTGGAAAGGCGAGCTCAGGCCGCCGCCGCGAGAGCTCCTCGAGCGCCCCTATCCCCAGGCCGACAGCACCTTCGTGACCTTGTTGGAGCTGGCCCCACGCTCGCTGACCCGCGTCGGAGCGCTCGCGGGCGCGCTCCTGAGGGGGCACGGCGTCGCCCGGGACCGAAGCGCCGCGCTGGAGTGGCTGCGTTGGGGGAGCGCCTGCCGAAACCTGGAGTGCGCCCAGCTCCTCCTGCGTGAGCTGACGCGAGAGGACGCCAGCCCAGACGAGCTGCGCGAAGGCCTCGCGCTGACGGCGAGCTTGGCAGCTCGCCGGGGCGAGCCCGAGGACCTGCTGAGGCTCTGGCAGCTCGCTCGCCACCCCCACCCCCAGCTCGCGCACCACGCGACCGAGTCGCTCGGACACCTCCCGCCGAAGCAGCAGCTGGAGCTCTCGAGGGCGATCGCCCTGCGCAGCGTCGAGGAGCGCGAAGCCCTGACCCGCTGGATCTTCTCCTCCTGGAGGGCGTCGGAGCCCGAGCGCGATCGACACCACGTGGCGCTCCTGAGGCGGGTCAGCGTCGGTCGCACCTCCAAGCCCCTGGTAGAGCTCTGCTTGGAGATCGTCCCCAAGCCGAGGGCGCGCCAGCGCTACGGCTCCTGCATGTTCGATCACCCAGAGATCGACGGCGCGATCCGGCAGCTCGCCGGCGAGTTCTTGCTCGGCGCCGAGAGCGTCGAGGGCTACACCCGGCTAGCGCGCGAGATCCTGGCGCGACGCTGGCACGGGGCGCTCCCGCGCCGCTTCGTCAGCCGCCTGAACAAGCTGCATCAGCGGCGGGCCCCCCCCAGCCCGCTCCTGCTGAAGCTCCACGCCGACCTGCTCCAGCTCGGGCTCGGGCGGGACGTGCCTCGCCCCCAGCGAGCTCGCCACCTCTACACCAAGGCCCTCGCCGCCGGCGCCGGGGAGGCAGCCCTGGGTCTCCTCGAGCTCGAAGAGCGGCTGGGCGAGGGGAGGAGCCCCGCCGAGGTGGCCAGGCTGCTCGAGGAGGGCGCTCGGAAAGGCAGCCCCGAGTGCGCGCGGCGCCTGGCCCACTGCTACCGCGAAGGGCGCGGAGTGGTGGCAGACCCCGGGCGAGCCGCAGTCCTCCTGCGCCAGGCGGTCGAGGCCGGCAGCCCCCAGGCCATGGTCGATCTGGCCGACTCGCTCTGGGCCAGCGAACCGGCCGAGGCGCGGCGACTTTGCGAGCAAGCGGCGGCAGCTGGATCGGAGGAGGCGCGTAAGCGCTTGCGCGAAAACGGGTTTTGAAACAACCGCCCGCTGGCCCCGACCGCAAGCTCATGTAGAATCCCGCGCCTCACAGGGGGACACGGTGGCACGGATCATCGTCATCAAGCCCGACAAGACGAGGACCGAGTATCACCTCGATGCCCGGCTCATCACCGTCGGTCGAACCCCCGCCAACTCGATTCAAATCGACGACAAGGCAGCCTCGAGGAAGCACTGCTTGATCAAAGCCGTCGGAGACGATTGGACGCTGGTGGACCTGGGGTCCGCTAACGGGACCAAGGTCAACGGCGAGAAGACCAAGGAGTGGGACTTGAGCGACGGCGACCGAATCAAGATCGGCAAGACCGTCTTGGCCTTCAAGGAGGACTGAGGGTGGAGCACCCCCACGTCGACCTCGACCACCTGCGCGAGCTGATGAAGCTCATGGACCAATTCGACTTCGACGAGCTCGAGGTCCGCGACGAGGGCAAGCGCCTGCACCTGCAGCGCCGCCCCAAGGGGAACGGCAACGCGCCCCAGGTCGTGATGCCCACCATGATGGGCGCCGCGCCGGCCCCGGGCGCGGCGGCCGCCGCGCCCGCCGAGGGCGGGGGCGAGGCCCTCGACGCCAACATTCGGGTCGTCAAGAGCCCGATGGTCGGCACCTTCTACCGGGCGCCCAGCCCCGACTCGTCGAACTTCGTCGAGGAGGGCGACACGGTCGGCGCCGACCAGGTGCTCTGCATCCTCGAGGCGATGAAGGTCATGAACGAGATCAAGTCCGATCACGCGGGCACGGTCGTCAAGATCCTCGTGGCCAACGGAGAGGCCGTCGAATACGGCGAGCCGCTCTTCCACGTGCGGGTGGACGACTAACACGTGTACAAGAACGTCCTCATCGCCAACCGCGGAGAGATCACCCTCCGCGTGCTGCGGGCCTGCCAGTCGCTCGGCGTGGAGACGGTGTGCGTCTACAGCGAGGCCGACCGCGACGCGATCTACCTCCGCTTCGCCGACGAGACGATCTGCATCGGCCCCGCGAGCTCGGCCCAGTCCTACCTGGACATTCCGCGCATCATCGCCGCTGCCGAGATCGCCGACGTCGAAGCGATTCACCCGGGCTACGGGTTCCTCGCTGAGAACGCCCACTTCGCCCAGGTCTGCCAAGACTGCCACATCGAGTTCATCGGGCCCAAGCCCGACGTGATCAGCGCCATGGGCGACAAGGTCACGGCCAAGGAGATGGCCAAGAAGGCCGGCGTGCCGCTGATCCCGGGCAGCGACGGGCTCGTCGAGAGCGAGGCCGAGGCGCTCGAGATCGCGCACCAGATCGGCTTCCCGGTGATCATCAAGGCCACCGCAGGCGGCGGCGGGCGCGGGATGCGCATCGCCCACAACGACGTCAGCTTCGTCAACGCCTTCGGCGCGGCGCGCAGCGAGGCTCAGGCGGCCTTCAAGAACGCGGGGGTCTACATCGAGCGCTACCTCGACAGCTCGCGCCACGTGGAGGTGCAGATCCTCGCCGACAAGCACGGCAACTGCGTGCACCTCTTCGAACGCGACTGCTCGATCCAGCGGCGCCACCAGAAGCTGGTCGAGGAGGCGCCCTCGCCCTTCCTCACGCCCGAGCTGCGCAAGGCGATGGGCGAGTCGGCGGTCGCGCTGGCCAAGGAGGTCGGCTACGAGAACGCCGGCACGGTCGAGTTCCTCGTCGACGACAAGGGCAACTTCTACTTCATCGAGATGAACACTCGGATCCAGGTCGAGCACCCGGTGACCGAGATGATCACCGGCCTGGACATCGTGGCTTGGCAGCTGCGGGTGGCGGCGGGTGAGAAGCTGTCCTTCACGCAGGACGACATCGAGCTCAAGGGCCACGCCATCGAGGTTCGGATCAACGCCGAGGACCCCGACGACGGCTTCAAGCCCCGCCCCGGCAAGATCGAGCGCCTCTTCGTGCCCGGCGGGCGGGACGTGCGCTGGGACAGCCACATCTACGCCGGCTACACCGTGCCCCCCAACTACGACTCCATGATCGGCAAGCTGATCGTGTGGGGCGAAGACCGGGACAAGGCCATCGAGCGGATGAAGCTGGCGCTGGGCGAGCTGGTCGTGGAGGGCGTGCCCACCTCGGCCTCGATCCACAAGCGGATCATGAACAACGTCCAGTTCCAGAAGGGCAACACGACCACGAGCTTCCTGGAGGACTACCTCCTCTAAGCTCTTTGTTGTCAGTCCCTTGAGAGGGCGGCGGCAGGCGCCAAGCCTCGCAAACGCGAGGCTTGCGCGCGTTTGAGGCCGCCAGTAACATTCGCGCCTTCCCAGCGTGCGCCCCCGCCGCTGGATCGACCAAAGAGCAGAGAACGCTATGAACACAGCGGTCATCCGCGATCGCGGCAAGCAGTATCGCGTCCAGGAGGGTCAGGTCCTCGAGATCGACCTGATGCAGGACGCCAAGGACGGAGCGGCCGTCACCTTCGACGAGGTCCTCCTGACCAGCAACGGCGAGGGCGAGGTCAAGGTCGGCACGCCCAAGGTCGACGGCGCCACCGTCAGCGGCACCGTCACCAAGGCCGTCCACAAGGGCAAGAAGATCGACGTGGTGCACTTCCGCCGCCGCAAGGACAGCATGTCCAAGATCGGCCACCGGCAGCGCTACACCCACGTCAAGATCACCGGCATCAACGCAGGTTAGGCAGAAGACATGGCACACAAGAAGGGACAGGGCTCGTCGCGCAACGGGCGCGACAGTAACGCGCAGCGCCGCGGCGTGAAGCTCTTCGGCGGTCAGCTGGCTCGCCCGGGCGCGATCATCGTCCGCCAGGTCGGCAGCCGCTTCCACGCCGGCGACAACGTCGGCCAGGGCAACGACTACACCCTCTACTCGCTCGTCGAGGGCAAGGTCAAGTTCGAGACCCGCTCCAAGCGCGGCAAGAGCTTCAAGCGCGTCAGCGTGGAGCCGCTCTCGAGCAACTAGTTCGAGTGTTCGAACATCAGTGGGCGGGCAGCTCGAAGGAGCGCCCGCCCACTTTCGTGTGGGCTGGTTCCCCACAGAGAGGTTGAGTCGTCGTGTTCGTCGACCGAGTCATGATCGTGGCGCGCGCAGGGAAGGGTGGAGACGGCTGCGTCTCCTTCCTGCGGGAGGCGTTCCGCCCGCGCGGCGGCCCGGACGGCGGCGACGGCGGCGACGGCGGATCGGTGATCCTCGAGGCCACGACCCACCGCGCCAGCCTGCGCCACCTCAAGGGCACCGTGCATCATCGCGCCGAGCACGGTCAGGACGGGCACGGCAAGAACTGCACGGGCAAGAAGGGCAAGTCGATCACGATCGAGGTCCCGCCCGGGACGCTCGTCTATCAGCTCGAGCAGGGCGAGAACGAGCCGGCCGAGGGCCGCGAGCCGATCGCCGACCTGACCGAGCAGGGCCAGACCCACGTGCTCGCGCGGGGGGGCAAGGGCGGGCGCGGCAACGCGGCCTTCGCGAGCGCGCTCAACCAGGCGCCCCACACCGCTGAGCGCGGGACGCTGGGCCAGCAGGGGCGCTTCTACTTCGAGCTGAAGCTGATCGCCGAGGTCGGGATCGTGGGCCTGCCCAACGCGGGCAAGTCGACCTTCATCTCGCGGGTCTCGGCCGCCAAGCCCAAGATCGCCAACTACCCCTTCACGACCCTGGTCCCCAACCTGGGCGTGGCGCGGCTCGGCGACCAGCGCGAGCTGGTGATCGCCGACATCCCCGGCCTGATCGAGGGCGCCAGCGAGGGCAAGGGGCTCGGCGACGACTTCCTCCGCCACGTCGAGCGGACCCGCGTGCTGCTGCACATGCTCGACGCGACCTCGGAGGACATGGC
>MDTG01414025.1_pt1 | contig 16821 bp, 13 predicted proteins | sample 811421 | NCBI WGS metagenome assembly MDTG01 (sample SAMN05326645, study PRJNA326480) | marine metagenome | isolation source: seawater | place: Pacific Ocean: South East | collected 2011
CTGAATCGGGCTTAGTTAGGCCAGATGAATTTGTCTTCAGGTTTGCGCAAAATGCCCCCGATGATTCTGCTATATTCAGTGGCTATGTATTTGATCATGAAGGGGTGCCTATTGAGAACGCCACAGTATACATTTCTTGGTATGAAGGAGATTACTGGAATACTAGTTCATCACAAACCAAGAAAGACGGTTTCTTTGAAATGGATAAATTAGATCCGGGAATCACTAGAGTAGACATTATAGTACACAGGGACAATTTCAAAGATATGTATTCTAATCGTGTATTACTTTCCCCTCCTGCTTTATTTGAGCCGTATGGCTTTACTTCTATCGATTTTGAAGTCCCTTCTGAAGACGAATTTGCCCAGCAAGATTGTGCAGATGGAACATTGAATTGTACAATTAGAGAAATCGACAACACACCAAGCCAGATGGAACACCCATTGATGGATTCTGGGGCCTCGATGATTTACTCTACTATTGGCATCGGATTCATCGGACTCTCGTTATTGGCTGCAGGATTTACTGTTTGGGCCATGAAGACAGGCTCGGTATACATCCTAAGAACAGCATCCGTGCTATCGTTTTTTACCATGGGACACTACTATTCAGCCTGCCTGTTTAGCCTAGTGGCATTTGTTCTAACTTTCACTATCACTAAACCTAGAAGGCAATTAAATTGATTTATTCTTGAGCAATTAGCCATTTGTATTATCATATTGAACCGGCTAAGCCGGTCCATGAACATGATTGGCGCATGTTGGATGCGGCGCTCTCTTGGAGAGCCAGTCTCTGCGCTATTGATTGACTCAGATAACGGCACTGTCGCTGGTGGCTGGAATGGGATATTGACCAAGTGGTCTGCAGAAGGCGATAGACAGTGGAGTACTCAACTGCCTGACCGAATTGCGAGCATCAGTATCGATGAAAATGGCATCTATGCCTGCGCAGGATTGCATTTAGTGGCTGTTGATAGCGATAGTGGAGCAATACTCTGGCAGCATGCTTTGGAAGGTAGCGCTGATGAGGTTGCCACATTCAGCGGCCTGATTTATGCAACATCATCGGTTTATGATATTGAGCATAATGACTTCATTGATTCGGCTATATGGTGTTTTGACAGTAAAGGCGAGAAGGTTTGGGAAACACACATGGACGAAAGACCGTGGACTATGGTTGTATCAAATAATCAAGTGATACTTGGATTAGGTAGGCCAATGATGGGAGCAGCAATTGTTGACAACAATGGCACATTAACCTACCAAACACTTGACTCGGAATCTCCGGTAACGACCGGAATAGACTCTGTCAATGGAGTTATTTTTGGTCATGCAAATGGAGATGTGACTACTATGGAAGGAAAATCCATGGAAGGGTTAGGAGATACTATTTCCAATATATGTGCGGCAAATAGTGAGCTAATCACCGTTAGTAAAGACCGCGAAGTAGTCACTCTAAATGCTAATTTTGAACCACAGTGGGCAAATGAGATAGGGACAATATCAACAATATCTACAGGATTCTCAGTCGATAATAAGCCTACCATTTGGGTTGGTATCCAGACCGGCATCAACGGTCAATTGAAGGTGATTCATCAGGAAAGTGGGGACATTATTTCCTCCATGGAATGCGCCAGAATAAATTCCATAGCATCGAGTAATGATATGATTGTGGCTGGTGACGAACAAGGCGAACTGTTTGTTTGGCAGGATGAGATGTTTAGACGACGACTAACCAGCACCGAATCTAATGAAAATGTTGAACACCGTCAAACGATGAGAGATCGTCTCAAGGCGCTTCGGAAACGCTAGAATCAACTTGCTCATCCAGTCCAACCATCTGTAATACGCGGAACATCCAAGCTAATTTTTCGAGTTTTCTAACTGGGTTAGTTTGCCCCGACCATCTGCCAATTTTTGTAGCTGAAAACCCAATCAAAGAAATATTCTCTCTGGGAACACCTAATCCGATTGCCAAACAAACCGCTCTATCCCCATCGGTAAAACCACCAAAATTGTACATTCCATCAATTGATTCTGTTATTTGGTGTGTTAAAATCAATTCAGGCGGGCGTTCAAGAGCCTGCCACTTATTTAGGCAATTTTGCCAATTGGCGATATTATCTCCGTGTGCATGAGCAATGAACAGGGCGCCAGATTTTGCAGCATCATCTAAATGTGGATTGCCGTCAAAATCTGTAACGACGCAGGCAATATTGGCCGATTTCGGGATTCCACCAATAGATCCATCTGCCGCGATAATCACGTTATTATCAAAATTGAAGTCGATAAAATCTATCTCATCAACCGCAGCACCAACAACTACAACCTTAGGGGCAGCAAGCAACTTTTGCTTCAACCTATCAAGCAAGACTGCTCTATTGTTTGGTGACCACATATCAACATCATATGGACTTTCATTATTCAATGATTCAGCTAGTAAATTAGCACTGAGTAAATCGCTATGGTAATCCCAGCCAAAAGACTCCCTCACCGTGGTTTGAATGTCTATCAAACCGGAAAAAATGTCTTCCGCCACACCACTTCCAAATCAATCAGTCAAATGAAATATTATCATCGTGAAATTGATATGACTCTTAGATTGTGGTAGGCTCATGCCGACTCCGAAAGTCACTCCTCTCATAGAGAACGAAGTGACTTTAGCAAGATATCCATTCTTACCCCAGGCGACCGAGTGGATTCAAAAGTTGGCAGTCGAACATGAAATTGACTTAGATGAATTATTGGACGGAGAATGGATGGAGAAAGCCCGCTCTAGAGCGAGGATTCGCTTGATTGATTCGATAGAATCCAAGGACGGTGTTGCTGTTGTTGGCGGCGATATATTCACCGAAGAAGGCCGAATTATCGAAGCCTTTTCGTTCTATTACGCCCGTTTAGTGGTATTTGCTTCCGAAGATGAAAGGTTAATTTCTCGATGGGCTCAAGCAGAAGCAACAAGAGCAGAACAGGTGCTAACTCGTGATAGTGAAAATTTAGAAATAATTGCTAAAACCTTTATTTCCGAAATAGACAAGGATATCGACTTAAATCAGACAAAACAATCACTAAACGCAACCAACAGCCGTAAACTGAGACAAAGTCAGGATGGTAATTTATGGAAAATAGGGATGGCAGATTTTATCGAAATTTGTCCAAAAATAACTGGGGCAAGGTGGCGTTTAGCGAATGCCCAGATAAGCAAAGGTAAAATCACGCTCTTTAATGAACAACAATATTCTTCATCTGCAAAACTGGCTAGATTACTCAGGGAGCGAATCAAGCATCATATCGAACAAGAAGCATTACAAAAAATGCAGAATATCGATATGGAATTGGCGATGAGGCTAGCAGAACCTGTTGGTATGGTAAGAAATTTGATGGCTAGTAAAGCTAGTGAGGCAATAAATCTAGTCGGTGCGGAGGAATCCGATTGGCCTCCGTGCATGAGGAAAATCATCGCTGACTTAGCAAATGGCGTCAACGTGAACCATTTTGGCAGAGTCTTCTTAGCATCAATCTCAGCAAAACTTGCCTTGCCAGAGGAATCTTGTATAGGGTTCTTTCAGGGGGCGCCGGACTTTAATGAAGGAACTACAACATATCAAGTGAATCACGTATACAACGGAGAATACACTCCCGCATCTTGTGGTAAACTCAAAGTCAATCACAATTGTCCAGTATTGCCAGGTGATGACCGATTATGCGATATCTCTTGGATGGACCATCCGTTAAAGTACATTCGAGCCACACAACGTTGGAAGGCAAAAAATCAGCAAGCAGAAGCGAACATTCGCAAAGACGACGAGCCATTAACGGACGAAAAAACCGGCGCAGATGACTTGGAAACCTCACTTGAAAATTCAGTCATTGAATGAGCAATTCGCGCGAAGGATTTGAAATGTAGGACATACTAGGCTACTCAACCAAAGGTGTGTGTATTATGACTAGGACTCTCGTTTTGACCGTCGACCGAGATAACGATCTTGGAATTAAGACGGCAATCAGAGGCCCAGTAGTCGGCCGCCGACAAGTTCTAACCGCGGCGTTGAAACTTGGTATTGCTGATCCAGAGGAAAGCGATACTAACGCTATTTTAGGGGCACTTTCACAACACGATAACCTATCAGAGTCGCTTGGCGACGATGATGAAGTCGAGATCGCAATCTTAACCGGAGATGAAAAAGTTGGCATTAGGTCAGACCGCGCAATTGCAGCACAACTTGAGGAAATCGTCACAACCTTCCAGCCGGACAAGGCAATTCTAGTGACAGATGGAGCAGAAGATGAATCTGTATTGCCTATTATTCAGTCACAGGTTAGAATTGACCACGTCGAGAAAATTATCGTCAAACAATCAAAAGGTATCGAGGGAACATATTACTACATCGTCAAAGCCCTAGAAGACCCCAAATGGCGAGCAAAAATCATGATACCATTCGGTCTTGTGCTAGCTATCTTGGGTCTAGGAATTATGCTGCCAGCAGAGATTGGCGGCATCGTAATTGGTGCCTTACCATTAGTCACTGGGCTGTATATCTTCAGCAAAGGAGCAGGAATTGAAACAACCGTTAATCGAGTAATTCAAGAGATGCGAGACAATGCTGATGCAGCTATGTTTTCATCACTATTATGGACAGCAACCGTATTCAGTGCAATCTTTGCGGTAGCCGAAGGATATCAAGAATACACTCTACTAGTTGCGGATAGCAGTACGTCTGTGCTTTGGTTAGAAGTCACTCATGCAGCCTTGGCATGGATTGTAATTGCGTTTTTGACCTCCACCGCGGGTTTTATGTTCTTACGTCTAAGACGAGGATCATTTTCAGGCAGACTGATTGTGTTAAGCATATTTGGTATGGTCGTATATTCATTTGTCGACTCTGCACTACAAATTTCAACAGAAGTACTGAATGGTCAATCTTACGAATTTAGCGTCAACCAAATTCTCGACGATCTATTTTATCCAATAATTTGGGTTGTAGTTCTTTGGATGGCAACCACAATTAAGAATTCACTGCAAGCAAAGCAAGCCCAATCTGAAAGATATTGGGGAATTTGATTAGAGAATAAATCTAGGCAAGTGCTTAGCCATTGTTTTGTGACCAACTACTCCAACTAGAACGCCATCGGAATTAACAACAGCAATTTGGCTTAGGTCATGAGTCAACATAAGCGCACCAGCCTTGAGCAGCGGAGTGTTGGTTTTGACAGTTAATGGCGGGAGGTTAATCAATTGTTTAGCAGGTACGCTAAGCATCCATGCAATCGACCGTTCAACATTTTTCTTTGCGACGATTTTCAACACGTCAACAGCATGTATTCTACCCATAGGAACGCCCTCTTTGTTAACGACGAAAACGTGGTCCCAATCATTCTGAGTTAGATCATCTAATACATCTGCCATTGTATCATTGGCAAAAACCCAATTTGCATCAACCATGGTCTCTCTGCATGTGATACTTCGAACAATCCTCGACCGCTCTTGCGGGGTCATTTTCTCAGAATTACTGCGCGAAGATTTTTTCATCTTAGATCTACTCATCCCTAGGTCTCTCAGCCCATCGCCAAACCCTGTTGCTTTTGAACTCTCTCAATATATATATCATATTTTAGCCGACTTCGATTGCGATATATCATTAATCAAACCATCTAAACTATCTAAAGCGGTTTTGCTGTGCCAAGACTATGACCATTATCTCACCTGATGAATACACCTTGTTGATGAGCATCTCTGGTTACGAATTGAATTTACAGGCAACAAACATCGGCAAAAAGTATGGGCTTAGTGCCAACCAAATAATCGCAATGTTACCAAATCAGCCTTCGAGCCAACAACAATCTAATCTAGGAACTGGGCTCCAACAATCGATTAACACAAACCTCCCTCCTCAATCTAGCCATCGATTTGAGTACGATCCAAGTCCAGACGCATCACAAAGGCGCCAACAAGTTAGTCAAGCGATTAACTGTCCAGGCTGTGGTGCCGCTTTGGGAATTCCATCTATCAGGCCAATTAAGGTGACATGCCCACAATGTTTCCAGGAAAACACCTTCCTTGAATAAGCGGCGTTTTGAATAATACTAATTGATAGGGATTGCCATGGAGGAAATGAAATCGTCACATTGGCAGTATACGCCAAATAATTCTCCCCAACCCTTGCCTAAATCGCCATTTGTTTGTACTAGAACCGATTTACTCTCCCTTGAATTTGAGCTAACTAACGGAGAAGAAATCCAAATTAATGAACTAAAGCAAGAAGTGTCACAAGCTAAGTTAAATGGCACAACACTTGATGAATTTCTTACGGCTAATTCAGCCCCTAGTATTGGAGAAAGGATGCCGATTTTGCTGCTTGGCGAACTAGCCAATCCATTCCAATTATCGAGACTAAATCTAGGCATTATCCCAGTTATTTGTGTTAGGTTAACCGGGCTTTGTCGTACTTATGCTGATAGTTTGGATAGCAGGATGGTGCGGCCGGGAGTGCATCACGTTACTTTGGCAAGAACTTCAGGTTGGTGGGAAGTCACCCATCTTGCTTTTGCAACATTGCCACAAATGAAGGCAATGGTTACCTGGCTGAATAATGGTAAGCGAGGTGATTGGCGAGGAGTAAAGGCAAATGAAGGCTCAATAAGGGTTGAGAATCAACCACAATTGAGACACCCCTCGGTAGAATCGATCACTTGGGATGGCAAAATAGAAACTTGTACGGATGAAGAGCCGGAAGCCAATGGACCATTGTTTGACATATCACAAATTATGATCCCAATCCATACCAACTACGGTTGTTACGATAGCAGGGGCAAAATAATCCGATGCATTCATGTTGGACAAAGAGATTTTCACTCTAATTATTTCCGCCGCGGTTCATCAAAACGTTGGCAAGACATATTGGACATTGTTTAGGGCTCCCATGGACTGCCCAGATATCGGGTTATATATCGGTAAAGACAATGTATTATTGATACAGATGAGAGGAAAGGGTTCACAAAAAGAAGCAAGACTTGAACGCCTCAAAGAAGAGATTGTAGAATATATCGCAGTAGTACCAGACTGCTCTGCTGCAGATATAGTTCACTATCTTTCTAACGAGAGGAGAATGCGTAATCACGGCCTTACAACTAGGAAGGTTGGCCTATTTATCCCGAGATATCTATCTGATCTTGTGGGATTCAAACTTGATAATTCAACAGGAAAACGGCTTTACAGGCTTGCCGCTTGAACGGCAGATTCATTTTGATTAACCATTTCGCATGGCTATGGAATGGCCTAGTCATGCATTTGCGAACTCGCTATTTCCTAGTCTTACAACCTCGCCGGTCGAGATAATTCCAAAAATTTCCAATGACGTACCTGCATGGCATATCTTAGATCCAGAGTCTAACGACAGCCTCAAACAACAACTGCTCAAACTGACCCAAGCAACTTTGGATTTGATTGACAAAAAGAAATTACCAGAGACAGTAACATTTGACGAATCTAAAGGCCCGGTAATGATTGAGGTTGGTGCGGTTATTGAACCGTCAACCCATTTCATTGGACCGTGCTTTGTCGGTAAAGATGCAACAATTAGGCACGGTGCTTACATTAGAGAAAATGCTTGGATTTGTTCTCATGCCTTAGTGGGTCATTGCTCAGAAGTGAAACACTCAATACTATTGCCATATTCAAAAGCCCCGCACTTCAATTATGTTGGAGACTCAATTTTGGGCAAATCGGTTAATTTGGGTGCCGGTGTGAAGTTAAGCAATTTGAGAAATGATGGCACTGAAGTATACCTAAGAATTGAAAAATCAAGGATTGGCAGCGGTCTAAGAAAATTTGGAGCAATATTGGGTGAAGGCTGTCAACTAGGTTGTAATGCTGTTACAAACCCTGGAACCGTGTTAGGAATTAACAGTGTAGTTTGGCCAAATGTCACAGTAACAGGAGTTCATGGTCAATCATCAACCCACAGGTGATTGGATGAGTGTTAATTTATTTGGTACGGACGGCATACGTGGTAAAGTAAATTTGACAATCGTAGACGAAGAAGAGGCAATTACACAACTGATTGAGCAGCGCGAAATTTCACCTCCTGTACTGAGATTAATTGGTGAATCATTAGGGCGTTGTGCTGAAGTTGGAAGTAAAGAAGTGCCGAGAGTGGTCGTAGGATGGGACGAGCGTCCAGCGAATAATTTGCTAGCAAACCACCTCACGGTTGGACTAAATATTGCTGAATTCGAAGTGATTCATATTGGATTATGTGCAACACCTGCATTACATTATGCCGCTATTTTATTCGAGGCAGAATTTGGCTGTATGATTACTGCTAGTCATAATCCAGTAGAAGATTCGGGCTTGAAAATATTTTCAAAATATGGGTTTAAGACTACACCAGAATTTGAACTTGAACTTTCTCGAAATGCGTTATCACTTTCACAGGAGGAGCGAGAAATCGATTCCATAGATAACGAGAGGCTGAGCCAACCCACCATCTCGCATGATTTGGCAGAATGGAGCAAAATCAACCACCCGAAATGGCTTACTCAACGTTACCAGATACTTACTGACTTAATCCAACAAGACCTCTCCAATGCGACAAAAATTCGACAACCACTGCTTATCGATTCATCGAAAGGAGTTGGCCGATTATGGCTAGCAGATTGGCTTTCATGCAATGGCATTCAAGCAGTAGAGGTTAGTGATGAAGCGGCTGCGTTAAACAATAATTGCGGCGCAGGGGATTTTTCTCCAACTCAAGAATGGACTTTTGAAGAGGCGAGAAAATCACCTCATATCTTGATTAATCAACTACCACAGTGCGAGGCCGGCACATTAGTTGCTGCTGCACTTGATGGCGATGGCGATAGATGCCTACTTATTGAGACAACTAATACGGGATTTAGGGTAATAGACGGCGACAAGATTGCCGATACGTTTCTTAATTGTGTAACACGCTTTGACATCAATTGGCACTTGGCAGCTAGCATTGAATCAGATTTATCCCTAACCACTAACCTTCAACGATATCCCAAACCAATTACCGTTAGCGAAACCGCAGTTGGCGATCGCTGGCTCTCATTTAAATTGTCTAGGAACGAAATTACCAATTTCATGACCGGTTCTTCACTACCAGGAGTTGTCGGTGTCGAAGATTCAGGCCACATAGTACTTGCATCACCTCATCCGACACAAAATGAATCATGGTCGCTAGTCGGAGATGGAGCGATGACGATGGTAGCATACCTGTTGGCATCAACAACTGCAGACAAGTCAGGGCTTATGCAAAGAGGTTGGAAACAACGTCAATCGGTAAAAAATGTTGACAGAAGTAAATGGAATGGTAAAAACGAACTTTCAGATATTGTAGAAAGGTCATTTCTAGAAAAATTATCTGGTTTTGGCAAGGTGACACAGTGGAGTAGAACAACAGTACCCGGTGAGCCAAATTTAATGCTAATCTATTGCTTATATCGAGGCGCTAAACTGTCAATTGGAGTAAGGAATAGTGGAACTCAAGCAAAGATATCAGTATCTGCTCGTCTGGAGCATGGCGGCGATAATCATGGCATTCAACAAGCGATTGACGAGGCATGTGATTTATTGGTAAAACATATGATTAACCATTGATAATTTGCTTTTCATAAGTTTGATTTAGATAGGTTACGATACCCAACAGAATCGATGATGCAACCAATATGGCTAACATCGCTTCTATTCCCGCCCCAGTACTGAACATCACCATTGCGACAATCCAGGCAAGCACCATGTCTAATGCGCCAAATACTCGCCAAGATTTTCTCATGACCAAGATGCCACTTACCCAAGATGTTGCAGAGCAGATTATCATCAATACCGCAACTATTGTCAAACTACCCCAACCAAATCCAGATGGGATGAGCAACATGTGTACTGACCATAAGCCCGCAGCCAACCAAACACCAGAATCTGTTGCTACCGACCAAATTACAAAGAATATTGACGCACCCCCAAATACTGTGGCTAAAACATGTATTCCGATTGAGTCAATACCAACGGGCTCTAGACACCAATAAAACAGCCCTGAAATCGCAATTGGGGCAAGCAGCCAAGATATCATCACGGCAGCAGGCTGGGTCCAATTCCAACTACGACGAATGACGAATATGATAGCCAATATGCCGGCAAATCCAACCGAGATTAAACCAGCAAAAATTACCCAAGCTGAGCGGCCAACAGCCCCGCGATGATCTTCAAGCCCACGAATTAAGCGCTGCTTTTCAACCCAATCATAGGCAAATACACAGGCGAGCAGAACGAACTCGACAAATAATATTGGCAATGTCCAATCGACGAGACCGCCATCAAATGGGTCTATTCGATACATAATTGGCACTTCACCGCCGATGATTAGAGCGAATACTCTGTCCAAGGCCAAAAGATAGACAATACCCTCTACTGCGTTAGGAATACGCAGGCCCAAATCGTTGCGACCGATCAAACCAATTCCAGCAAGTACACATAGACCTACAGTTATCACAGCCAAATGCTTTGCATCATCTAGGCCCACAACTGAATCAGATATCCTTCCAGCTAAATGGACTAGAACCAGTCCAACCATAGAGATCGCAATGGGCAACTCTATCCCAGCAATATCCGGCAATCTCAAACCGATCTCATTAGCCCTAATTCTTGCCAGTGCAATGAATAATATTGAGACTACAACACAAAATGCCAGAATAAGATATGACAGAGAACTTGTAAAAGAAAGGTAAGTTGAGGCTAAGATAGTAGTAACTAGGAAGGCTATGACGATAACAGGTCTGTGATGTATATCGCCGATTTCTAGATCATACTGCCCTGAAGTGCCAGCCCGTTTGGCTCTTTTTCTCTGCTTTTCAACTAAGTCTAACATTTCTACATCGATCATCTTCAATGTTGATTTCTTATCTTGCTGTGACAAACTGGTTGCGGTTTCGCCTTTCTGTTCGGCTTGAGCCTCGACAAATTTCTGTAGTCTTGCATGCTTCTCTTCGATTCTTAGTAAGCGCTCTTCTTTTTTGGCAATCGACCTCATTTCACTTCTAAATTCGCCTTGTATTGCTAGATAAGCACCTGATCCGATAAATGCTAAGACAGTCGCAAGTAACACTATCGCCGAGTCCTTTACTTGTGCAGTTATGGCCATTACCGCTAGTAATCCCACTGCAGCAATTGCTGGCGGCAATAATTTCTCGACAGTAGCAGCTCTCCTAAGATAGAGAACTAATGCAACCAGTGTTATGCCAGTTAAAGTGTACAAATTGAAGCTTTCTTCAGGAAGCATTGAGCTACCATCTAACTCCATCAAGTTTAGTGGTTCTAGAGCAATGATAATGAATAATCCAGATAGCAAACCCATCATCAAAGTCAGTAATTGCCCGGGCAAAGCTTCAGCTTTCTTCAGCACTTCATCACTAACTCCGGAACGCTTCATTCTGTCAGATGAGATTAGCAAGATTGCACTCGTGATAACTAAAGTGATAGCCCAAATCCCTTGCTGACCATAGGTCCAGGATAGGGCGATAACTGAAACACCCCATATGGTCATTAATGAGCGGGGCCTGCCTTTGTGCTTGTCAAATAAAACCATCAATGCATGACTAATCATCAATAACGTCAACACTCCAAATAGACCAATTGCTGGGAGTGCCCCCGGCCGGGTAATCGACCAGGTAACGAATAATGCAAGCAAGAAACTTAGATTCCATAATTGTAGTACTTCAGAGTCTCTCAAGCGAGCGCCTAATTCAGACATACCGCTTAGTTTAGAAGCCAGATTGAACCCAGTTTCACCATGTTTCATGTTTACCCATATTTGCTGGGATAAAAGCACTAGCATCCAAATTGCAAGATCATATTGCTCGATCAGAATGGGTACGTAATCCGCTGAAACTAAACGGCTTTCGACGTCAGTAGCAAAGAACAGCAGCCATAACCATGGCCCTACAACAGCAGTTCCGGCTATTGACGGAGAATCCCTATACATCGATAATTGAGCTAGGCCAACCCAAACCAGTCCTTGACTAACCAATAATGTCCTTGCTCCACCTCCAGCATCATTAGCAGGAATTAACAAGGTCAATAATACCACAATGAGCAATCCCCCAGCCCACAAAACATGGTCTGATACTGCGGTTTGATTTTTTAGTAAAGCTCCAGCCGTTAGGGCTGCAGTTATTGCGGCATAGATGCTATACGGTCTTAGTCCGTAAGGCAAACTCAAATCAATAATTCCACTTTCTAGTATTGCTAGTGAAAACAGCAAAATTGGGGCTGGAAACACAATAAGCGGTAACAACCTTGGCCACTCAACACCTCTTACGATAAGGTAAGAAGCACTGAATGCTGTTAATAAAAGGACTAATTGAGCAAGCGCATATCCAGTTTCAAGTCGATTAGCAGCCACTGCTAGTAATGCCCCAATCATTCCTAGGCCGACAGATACCGACCACAAGCCGGGTTTTCCAAGACCCAACGATTTGAACGCGTCAGAGAACCAGTTGTCTTTGTTAACGAACATAGCAGCCATGGTTGAATTTGTTGCAGTAACACAAACCATCAGTAAAAACAACAACAATTCATCCTCAAATGGAAGAATTTCTAATCCAAAGAAATTCCAGTTATTCGATATGGCATGAACTCCAACCCAAAGGTACGAAACAGCAATTCCCATGCTTGCTAAATTGCCAGAATTTCTAACAATGGCAAGCCCATGTAACAAAATAGTTCCAATTCCGATCATAATTGCGACACCAAATTCACCGTATACTGCGCCAGCAGCACTCCCCACAACCAGCAAAATCAGTGTCGCTTGAGCAGCAATTGCATCTTCATCATGTCGCTGGGCGATTACAATGTTCAATACCACGCCTAACAACAACAGAGCTCCCAATAGGTCATTTTCGTCAGCAAAAGAAAAATCGTCCAGCCATCCCCAATGCCACAAATCAAGTACTAAGCCATAAATTAGCTTCATTGAAATTATTACCCATGTAACTCCTAATATTCTCATATTTGGATTAGGTATCCATTTTTCTCCCAAGTATAAGCCTACGATTGCCATAACACTCAGGCCTATAGCGCCAAAAATCGGATCTAGTACTGTGCCGACAATAGTCCCGATTAACGACCATGAGAAAATCATGGCAATAAGCAAACCAAAACCCAATCGCTTTTCGCCATAGACTGCCAAATCAGTGACGCTATCGTTTTCTGGGGCAGTCTTGACTGTACCATCTTTTTGGATTGCTCCGGGCCGGGCAAAATCTTCACCTCCCTTCGAGAAAATCTCAGCGATTTCGCCCATTGCGATGTCCTGCTCGACCTCGACTTCATCGACAATGTCTGCAGATTCTTCTTTGCTACCGTCGTCGACCATAAATGAAGAAATATCTATACCTCTGGCTCTTGAAAATGAGCGTTTTCTAATTATCTCATCTCGAGACTCGTCTTTGCTAGAGGACTTTTTTGTTCCACCAGCCTCTTCAGACATATACCTCGTCGATTGATTATATTTATTCAAGCCTCGCCTTGAATAAATCAGCAATGAGCATTTTTGGTGCAATAATATTGTCACGAATATCCCATTCATGATAGCGCTAAAAAACGAAAAGGACAAAGACATCCTCCGACACGATTCAGCATGGCCGAAGTTCTGGGTTCGCATCATGGCGACCTATCTGTGCACGGATTGAAGTGTTCAGGAAACATACACTGGAACTTATCAGTGGAAGAGTTAGTAGAACTTGCAGTTTCACGAGGCGAAGGGGTTTACAGCGCTCACAAAGCCTTGGTGACGGAAACTGGGGAAAGAACAGGAAGATCGCCTAATGACAAATTCATTGTTGATGAGCCAACGACAAGTTCAGATGTTAATTGGGGCGATGTCAATGTATCTACCGACATGGCAACATTTACCAAAATGCGTGCCAAGGTAATAGATTATCTATCCAATCAGGAAGATTTGTTTGTTCAAGATCTGTATTGCGGGGCAGACATGTCTGAAGCTTTACCGATTAGAGTAATCAATCAAAATGCCTGGCATAATGCCTTCGCTCGAAATATGTTCATTAGACCTTCAGCCGACCAAATGACAAAACATTCCCCTGAATTTACTGTATTCCACGCTCCACATTTTGAAGCAAGCCGAGAGGACGGGTTAAATTCTCAATGTTTCGTGATTGTGAATTATCAAGCAAAAGAAGTTTTGATTGGTGGAACTAGATATGCTGGCGAAATAAAAAAGTCAATATTTTCTGTAATGAACTTAATTTTGCCGAAAAAAGGCATACTTCCAATGCATTGTTCTGCTAATACCAATGGCGACAATACTGCAATATTCTTTGGTTTGTCAGGTACTGGAAAAACCACACTTTCAGCCGATCCTAAAAGAGCTCTAATCGGTGATGACGAACATGGATGGGGCGCTAATGGGGTTTTCAACTTCGAAGGCGGTTGCTATGCTAAATTAATTGATTTATCAGAAGAAGATGAGCCAGCAATCTTTGGTACAACAAGGAAGTTTGGCTCTATTTTGGAAAATATTGTCATGGATGAAAACGGTGTTCCAGATTTCCATGACACATCAAAAACTCAGAACACTAGGGGCTCTTACCCAATTGAATTCATCGATAATAGAACGGCAGATTCTACCGGCGGCCACCCTCAAAATGTTATATTCCTAACTTGTGATGCGTTTGGTGTTTTACCTCCAATATCTCGCCTAACTCCCGAACAGGCTGCCTACCATTTCATCTCAGGATATACTGCAAAGGTTGCCGGTACTGAGGTAGGGGTCAAAGAACCTCAAGCGACTTTTTCTGCATGTTTCGGCGAACCATTCATGCCTATGCACCCCGGAGTCTATGCTGATTTACTATCTAGCAAAATGGAGGAGCATAATGCGACTGCATGGCTAATCAATACCGGCTGGTCAGGAGGCCCGTATGGCGTTGGTAACAGAATGAAAATCAAGTACACCAGGGCTATGTTAAATGCAGCCATGGATGGCGATCTAGATGATGTTGACTACACAATTGACGAACGCTTTGGCTTTGCGGTTCCGCAATCTTGCCCAAATGTGCCTAGCGAAGTCCTGCAGCCTATGCAAACTTGGAGTGATGTCGAGGCATACAATAAGACTGCAGACAATCTTGCAGAAATGTTTGTTGAAAATTTCAAAAGGTACCAGGATGGAGTTTCCGATGCAGTCAACGCATCCTCGCCGTTGTCGCTAAAGTAGTACAATGCCGGCCTTAATTTGATAAAACATTACTTCTTGGTTAATTTGTGAGAAGGTTATTGTTTGTCGTATCCGTTTTGTTGTTATCGGCATTATCAGCATCTTCTTTCGCTCAATCAGAACCCCAACCTGAGGTAGATGTAGATTGTGTAAATCTATATTCAATTGAATTATACTCTAACCCTAGGGGATATGAAACGATGGCTCGAATTGAATGTACTCTAAATAACCAGAACGCGTATCAAGTTGAGGTGGAGACCAACTTAGAATGGATTTACGAAGAAAGCCACGATGAGAGCACAACAACAGGCATTAATGGTAATTCAGAGGTAGTAATTAATTTTGAAGTGTGGGCTACAGAGGATGCACCTGCAGGAATCGAAGAATTGACTTTTGAAGCAACTGTTACACAGTATGCAGGAATTCGCGAATGTTCAGGTTGCGAAACAACTAGTAGTAATTTAGACCTTACAATATTAGAATGGACCACGGTAGATTTACAACAAATCTCACAGTCTCATCGTGGAATTTTCGGCGGAGATTATGTTACAGAACCGTGTACCAGTGGAGCAGAATACACATTGAATGCGACGATGTCTGTTCAAGCCAATCATCAAAATGTAAATGCTGCAGTAGGATTCAGTACAATTATCTATCAGTATGTAGATTTTGATTATTACTTTTATGAAAACACCGAAGAATTCATCTCAGAGACGCCTGACATGATAAGGCTAGAGGCGAAAGCCGACGAATCTTCTGACATTAGCATTGCTTTTTCTCTCGAGGATTATGAAAATCAAACAGACGAAATGTACATCATTTTTGTTGTCTTTTATGGAGAAGAATATTATGTTAACGATGCACTTCAAGCGCCTAGCATTTCGGACTATTATGATGAGGACTCCTTTTTGGAGTTTTATTATGGAGGCTGCTACATAGGTGGAGAAGTAATGCAGGATGAATTTGAAGAAATTAATCCAATAATAATCGAAACAAGCTCAGACGCTACAGCAATTTACCTCATTGCAGGTATTGGCATATCCTTAGCGGTCTGTCTAGCAGTGGTTCTGATAATAATCTTGGTAAGAAGAAGCAACGATAGCTAACATCTCTAACATGAATTTTCAAACTAATTGCTAACAAATTACATAATAAATTAGTCGAATTTGTATAATTTACAACAAGAGTAGTAGTTAACTTCAATCCCGTAGTTTGATAACTTAGCGGCGCGCACACTCAAATGTGAGCGATATGCGCAGTGTACGATTTTTAGTTGGGGTTATGTTCATAATTACTGCATTATCTCCGTTGGCTTCAGCACATTATACTAATGATACGGATGAACCAGAGGAGTTAGATCACAGTTTAAGTTTTGATTTCATACCAAAATCGATCGATGATTTTGGTCCAAGAATCAATCATGGCGCCTCAGGAAAAGCACCCTGCCCAGCTGTACAGACCGATGGGGGTTCTGCAGGAGATACTGGAGATACTAGCTCAACAGCAAAGAGTTTGGGGACGGACCCAACAAACGGACCTAATGGAGTAAGTGGTTGTGTTGATTCGGC
>MDTG01144177.1_pt1 | contig 16819 bp, 17 predicted proteins | sample 811421 | NCBI WGS metagenome assembly MDTG01 (sample SAMN05326645, study PRJNA326480) | marine metagenome | isolation source: seawater | place: Pacific Ocean: South East | collected 2011
CTCCCGTGTCTTAAGACAAAGTACCATTGGCGCAGAAAGGCTTGACTTCCGAGTTCGGAATGGGATCGGGTATAACACTTTCGCAATAATTACCGGCAACGTTTAGTAGTATATAAAAGAAACTTTATCAATATTTTTTTTTAATAAAAAAACTTATTTTAAGCCTTTAATTAGAAGATTATTCAATTAATTTTTGATTTATTACTTTTAGACAAAGTAGTGTGGAATAATTTTTGATTACCACAAATATCAATGTTAGATTTTCATCTGACAATTGATTTTATGTAATCTTTTAAATCAATTTTTCCGAATCTTTTATGAACTTTATTTGATAAATTCATGTGAGTCAGTGCAGATGCGTACCTCTCACCTTTTCTTTGAGGTAGAAATTTAATTTTATAATTAAACATATTTGCAACATCTTTAATTGAATAGCTTTTTTTATTAGAAATACTGTAATGTCTGTTTTTACTTTTTTTCCAAGCCTCAAAACAAACTTTTATTGTGTCAGTTATATGAGTAAACCTTCTTGTTTGAGTGCCAGGTTTAACAACAGGCAACGGAATATTTTTTTTATAACAGTTTTCAAAGATACCAATAACTGTAGCCATTTTACCAATACAAATTTGTCGTTTACCGTACACATTATAAAAGTAAATAATTTCAAACTTAAAATTAAACCATTTTTTCAAATTATTTAATAATTCTAAATTTTTTGATTTTGTAAAAGCATAAGGAGAAAGATTTTTATCCTCACCTTTATTTCCTAAGCTGGCAGATGTGGCTGAATAAATCAATTTAATTTTATTTTCAATGCAAAATTTTATAACTGCGTGTGTGCCAATTGAATTTGATTCAATGCATTCATTCATTTTCAGAAAACTTTGGTAAATTCTAGCAAACTCACCGAAATGAAATATAGAATGAATATCTTTTTTTTTATTTTTTAATATTTTAGAAATATCTTTTGTATTCGCTTTTATATATTTTATTCTTTTATTTTTTATATGATTTTTTTTACTTCCTGTAGAATAATTATCATAGCTTATAATTCTATAATTTGTTTTTTTAACAAAATATTCAATTAAATTTGAACCAACAAATCCAGCACCTCCAGTAACAACAATAATATTTTTCATTAAATCAAAATTTAATTTTTCTGTAATTTTTTTTTCTGCTAAAAAAATCTTTCAAAGTAAATTCTAGACCATCTTCAAAGCTAACTTTTTTTTTCCAACCATAAGATCTAGCTAACGAACAATCCAAAACTTTTCTAGGTGTTCCATCTATTAATTTATTATTATCAAACTTAATTTGAATTTTTCTTTCAAATTTTTTTTCAATTTTTCTTTTTACTTTCTCAGCACATTGCTTGACTGTATTCTCCTCTTCACTACCAATATTAATTAAAGAATGATTTGTTTTTTTATTCATAAAAAAAATACATGCATCAGCAATATCATCAACGTAAATAAATTCACGTTTAGCTTTTCCTGTTCCCCATAAAGTAATAGATTTTTTTTTACTTCTTGCTGCATCACTTAATCTTCTAATTAAAGCTGGAAAAAAATGTGATGTTAATAAATCATAATTATCATTAGGTCCAAATGCATTACATGGCATAAGACATAGATAATTTGTATTATGTTGAAAATTATAACTTTCGCACATCTTAATACCTGAAATTTTTGCGATAGCATATGGTTCATTAGTTTTCTCCAATGGACCTGTTAAAAGATATTTTTCTTTTATTGGTTGCTTACATTTTCTAGGATAAACACAACTAGATCCTAAAAATATTAAATTTTTTATTCCATTTAAAAAAGCAGAGTGAATTAAATTATTTTGTATGGACATGTTATTATAAATAAAATCAGCTTTATAGGTGTTGTTTGCTCCTATCCCTCCAACACTGGCTGCTGCATCAATTATAAATTTTGGTTTTTTTTTTTTTATAAAATTAAAAACTTTTTTTTGATTTCTAAGATCTAACTTTTTCTTTGAAACTGTAATTATATTTTTATATCCACTTTCAATTAATTTTCTTAAAATTGCACCACCTACTAGTCCATTATGTCCAGCTAAAAAAATTTTAGAATTTTTACTCAACATAATTTTCTAAAGATTTTTTTTCTTCAAAAACCATATCATCAACGAGCTTTTCTATATTTATTTTTGGTTTCCAATCTAATTTTTTCCTAGCTTTAAAAGCATCACCTAAAAGTGTATTTACATCCAATGGTCTAAAATACTTTTTATCACATTCAACAATCACTTTTTTTGTATCAATATCTATTGCTTTTTCTTTTAACCCTTTCCCTTTCCAAATAATTCTTAATCCAATTTTTTTTGAAACAAGACTTACGAATTGTTTAACACTATATTGTTTGCCTGTTGCAATTACAAAGTCATCTGGTTTTTTTTGTTGCAATATTTTCCACATTGCTTCTACATAATCTGCTGCATGACCCCAATCTCTTTTGGCATTTAAGTTTCCTAAATAAAGTTTTTTTTGTAATCCAAGTTTTATTTTACACAAAGCATTAACTATTTTTTTTGTAACAAAAGTTTCCCCTCTTCTTGGACTTTCGTGATTAAATAAAATTCCGTTAGCACCAAAAATACCATATGCCTCTCTGTAATTTTTTGTTATCCAATGTGCATATAATTTTGCAACACCATAAGGACTTAAAGGATAAAAATTAGTTTTTTCATTTTGAGGTATACTTTGAACCTTACCATACATCTCTGAAGTGCCTGCTTGATAAAACTTTGTTTTTTTTTCCAACTTATGAAACTTAATAGCTTCTAAAATTCTTAAAGTACCAAGTGCATCAGCGTTTGCTGTATACTCTGGAACTTCAAAAGATACAGCTACGTGTGATTGTGCTGCTAAGTTATAAATTTCGTTTGGCTTAATACTACTTATTAATTTAGAAACCGAGGTTGAATCTGTTATATCACCATAATGCAAAAAAAAATTCCGTTTACTTTCATGGGGGTCTTGATAAATATGGTCAACTCTTTGAGTATTTATAGATGAAGATCTTCTTTTAATACCATGCACAATATATTTTTTCTTAATCAAAAATTCTGCAAGATATGATCCATCTTGACCCGTTATTCCAAATATAAGTGCAATTTTTTTTTTCATAAATTCAAAAATTTTAATACATCAATTCTCATTATTTTAAAAATTTTTTTAAATTAGTTTCTCTATTTATCAAATTTTTTTCTTATTTACATAAATATATTCAAAAGTTTTTCTAAAAGGCATTTTAGCCTTGTAAATTCGATCAAAATTATTTTGTTTCAGTATTGAATGGATATCTTTAAACTTATAATTTTTTTTCAACATATCGTGATAATGATGCTCAAACATTATAGCCTTTACTATATCAAATTTTTTTCCTAAGCCTTTTAAAATTTCATATTCGTAACCCTCAGTATCAATCTTTATAAAATCAATTTTTTCAATATCTTTTTCTTCAATAAATTCTCTTAAAAGTGTTATTTTAACAGATATTTCTTTATAAAACTCTTTATCATTTTTATTATAAACTAATAATTTCTTTTTTTTAAAATACTTTGAGTTAACATTAATATCATTTAGTGTTGACGATGAACTTTCATCTATTTGTTTTATAGTTGCATCTTTATTTTGAGACCCAAGAGTTAAATTATTAATTTCAATAACATTATTTCTAAATTTTTTTTCAAATTTCAGTTTATTTTTTTTCAAAATCTCAAAATTTATTGGGCTTGATTCAAAAGAAATTATTTTCTCAATATTTAAATTTTTTAAAAAAAGATTAATTGACTCACCTTTGTGGGCACCAATATCAAAAAAAATACCTATATTATCCAAATTATTTTTTTTAATAAAATTTATTATTTTGAATTGATGATATAAATCAAAAATACTTAACAATTTTAAAACAAAAAATTTTATCATCTATTATTAATAAATATATATTTTCCAAAAGATTTAATAACCTTAGGCTCAAGATCTTTTGAACATTTATTATTAGTATCCTTTGCACAATTTTCATAATTTTTGATTAATTTTTCAAATTTATTTTGAATAGAAAAAAATTGATTATTAAATGAATAATACGGCTGAACTAGAGGATTATATCCATAAACCTCTTTTTCATTGTAAATCCTATCCAAATTTCTGCCAAAGAAAATTATAAAACCCAATATTAATAAAACTTTAAATTTCATATTTAAATTTTTATTTTTCAAACTAACTCTCTTTTCCAAAATTTTCGCTATTGGTAAAAAAATTAAAGAAGATATTATACAATATCCACCATATCTCAGTGCAGGATGATTATAAAACCACTCAAAAAATAAAGTCATCATAATCAAATAAATCAAAAAAACGTTTCTGAATTCAATCTTATTCTGTGTTTTGGAATTAAAAATAAAAAAAACTACTAAAACTGTAAAAAGGACACCCAAAACAAAATCTGAAACTTTATTAAAAAAATAAACATCTATCCAATTAGGTACCCAATTGAAAAACTTTATATATTCTTGTGGATTATCGACTCTAAAATTTGGACCTGCACCTGCCTTCGACCACTGTTCATACCAATCATTCATTTGATTTACCAATTGAACATCAAAGGACCAGCTAAAATTTGGTAAACAACTTACACTTACAGGATAAACAAAACAACCTGTATTAAAAAAATTTGTTAGCAACATCAAAAAAGTTATTAATATAAAAAAAATACAGAATTTATTTTTTATAATTTTCAAAAAATTAAAATTATCTTTTACTTTTATAAAATGTAAAATGACAGGAATTAAAAATAATGTATATAAAATATAAAATGCTTTTAGAGATATGATTAAACCCAAAAGGACAAATATTTTTGAAAGATTATCATCAAATTCATATTTAAAGTTGATTAATAATAAAATTTCTATCAACAAAATAAAAACTAAAATTTGTGATGATCTATCAGTTCCGTGCTCCCCTACTCTGTAAAAAAAAATATTTATAAACAAAAAAGAAAATAAGGAAAAAAATGTTATAAAATTTACACCAGATTTATTCAAATTATCTAGGATTTTTTTTATCAAAATAATATTTGCAAAACCCATAATCATCAAAGCTGGAATATGAAATAAATAAAACTTTACTACTGGCAAATAAAATAAAGAATTCATGTAAAATATAGATGAAGGTGTTCTAAACCCATGATTAAAGGCACCAATCCCTATAAAAGAAGATGATTGGGTCAAATAATAACTATAGGCAAAATGATAGTACGGAAAATCATCATGAGTTTTGAAAATTAATATAGCAATAAATAAAATCAAAAAAATTGCGATTGTTATAAAAATTTGATTTTTATCTTTGGTTTTTTTGTTATCTAATAAAAAAAAATAAAAAAATAAGCCCACAAAAAGTAAAATTGAATTATGTATTACTCCGTGTGAATAAAAAAAATTTGATAAGTACGAATATATAGTTAAAAAAAATAATCCTATGAGACCTAAGAATCCTTGGTTTTGTGAAATACTTTTGAAATTTGTTAAATTAGCGAAAAATAATCCATATCCAATAACAGAAAAAATAGCTAAAAAATAAAATGAAAAAAAAACTAGTATATCAAGACTCATAGGGTTGTTAGATATTCATTGTTTACTTTTATTAAATGCCTGCTCACATTATTGATGTATAATTTATCTTAATTAATATTAAATATTATAGATATAAATTTTATTTATTTATATTATTATTAAGATACTTAATTTATACATTTATCAAAAATTTATGAAAGAACTAACTCTTATAATACCCGCTAAAAATGAGTCAGAATCTTTGCCCGATGTATTGGAGGAACTAAAAAAATTTGATTTAAAAACAAAAATTTTACTACAAAAAGATGATGTTTTAACAATAAATTCTATTAAAAATTATAATTGTGAAATAATTTTTCAAAAAAGTAATGGATACGGTAATGCACTTATCCAAGGTATTTCTCAAACAAATACCAAATATTTTTGTATATTCAATGCTGATGGTTCATTTAATCCCTCCGAATTAAATGGAATGTTTAATAAAATTGAAGACTCAGATTTAGATTTTGTTTTTGCTTCGAGATATCAAGAAAATTCTGGAAGTGATGATGACACACTAATCACACTAATTGGTAATTTTATTTTTACTAAATTAGGAAGTATTTTTTTCAATCTTCCAATAACAGACATTCTTTATACTTTTGTAATTGGAAAAACTGAAAAAGCAAAAAGCTTAAATTTATCTAAATCAGATTTTGGTTTTTGTGTAGAATTACCAATCAAAGCACAAAAAAATAAGATGAAACTTGATTCAATAAATTCTTTTGAAAGAAAAAGAATTGCAGGTAAAAAAAAAGTAAATGCATTTAAAGATGGTTTTTTAATCTTGATTTTTATGATTAAACTTTTTTTTAAAAAATAATTTATTTATCTATATTTAAATAATCTCATATAAAAAAAAGTATAAGTAGTCAGATTGAAAAATATTAAGATTATTTGGAATTGTGTATTAAATGGGTCAATTAAAGATATCCCTACCACTATTATATTATAAAAATTAATTATCAATCCAGTCAAATTGTTCGATGTGAGAGAAGAAAATTTCTTACTCTTAAAAAAAGAAAATATTAACTGATGCAAATGATTTGTATCTGGAAATATTGGAGATTTTTTAAAATTCATCTTTCGAAATATAGAAAATAAATTTTCAAATGCTGGATACCAAAGTAATAAAATAATAAAGAATGGAGTAATATTTAAATTTTGCAAATAAAGGTTAATTAATTCTACACTAAACAAAAAACCTAAAAGATATGCTCCGGAATCTCCAAGGAATAGTTTGTTGAATGAGTTAAAAGCTAATAGACAAAGAAGACACAAGGTCAATAAATCTAGTGGAAAGAAAAATGAAACAACTAAACCATTGTGCTGTAAATATATTAAAACACCACAAATAATTAAATAATATCCAATTACTAAAGTATTTATACCATCAATAAAGTTTGAACCATTAATAATTATTAAAATACAAAAGGAAGTAAATATTATTGAAAAAATATAGTTTTTTAATAAATAATCTAAAAAATTTACTCTGGTAGTAACTATGTTAACATTTAACAAATAAACACAAATTACGATAAGTAGAATTTGCATTAAAAATCTATAAATTGGTGAGTTTAACTTTTTTAAATCTGAAAAAAAACCAATAAGGAAAATTCCAGTTATAAAAAACGAAAATAAACCTATTGTGTCATAATTAAAAAAAATTAATGAAATAAATAGAATTATACCACCTATTAATGGTGTCTGAGTATTCCCAACAAACTCCTGGTGTTTGTTACCATTAGAATTCATTAATATTATTTTTTTTTTACAAATTGTAATAAGCAAATAAGAAAAACAAATAACAAACAGTATCATTAAATATATAGACATTTATTTAATTTTTTTTTAGATAATTAATTGATAATAAAAGTAAATAATAAATCGACATAATCGGATTTAAACCAAGATAATTATTATACACTTTATATCCATCTTTTATTTTTTGAAATAAATTTGATGAAAGAGAGTCATTTAATTTTCTCCAATTTACTAAAGGCTCGTCTAAGCCAAATAAGTCAATCTTTTTTGAAATTCTTAACCATAACACAAAGTCTTCCTTAGTTGTTAATTTAGGAAACATACAATCTTCATTAAATAAATTTTTTTCAAGCATCACGGTAGATAATCCTATTTTACAATCTTTTATTAAATCATTAAATTTTATCTTTTTTGGAGCTTTGTTAAATTTAATTATATCGTTATTTAAATTAACTACATTATATGAGGTAAATGAAAATGATATTTTATTTTCAATCATAAACATAAGTTGTTTTTCAAGCTTGTCTTTACGCCAATAATCATCGCAATCTAAAAATGCAATAAAATTTCCTTTTGACTCTAAAATTCCTTTATTTCTTGAATAACCTGCACCAATATTATCTTCATTTTTAATTACTTTTATTCTTTCATCTAATTGTTGAAATTTTAATATATAATCGTAGTCATCTGAACTTTTATCATCATAAATAATTATTATTTCAAAATTTTGATTTGTTTGATTTAATATTGACTCGATCGAGGACTTAATAAATTTTTTTTTTTTATAATAAGGCATTATTACTGAAATCAAATTCATGATAAATGTTTCTTTATTGATGTAAAATTTGTTATTTCTTTAATTTTGAATTGTTTATTTAAATTTTTTTCGTAACCCCATTTGGCATGCAAATATAGTATTTTTGAATTTTTTGCTGCTTTGTAATCATAAAAACTGTCTCCAATATAAACACAATTTTTTTTTTCTACTTTGCATTTTTTAAGAATTTTAATCACACCTTCTTTGCTCGGTTTACCTTTTTTTAGATCATCAGAACTCACAATATACTTAAAAAAAGTATACCTTTTTAAAATTAAATTTGTCCTTGCTTTGTCTTTTGAGGTGAATACTGCAAAGTCAAAATCTTTGTTTAATTTTTTAAGTTGAATTAAATGATTTTTCTTTATTTTTATTTTAGAAATATTTTTTTTTGAAAAATATGAGTAAGTTTTTTTAATTTTTTGAATATCTCTTGTTACACCCATTTTATTCATAATTTTTTCAAAAGGTAAACCCAAATATTTTCTATATAAATTAAATTTTAAATTTATACCTAATAATAAAGACGTTTTATGAAGTGCTGATTTCATATTTAGAACTGAATCAATCAAAACACCGTCTAAATCGAAAATAATTAATCTTTTTTTTTTCATACAAAATAATTAGATAATAATTAAAAATTATACTTTTTTATTAGTTTTTTTCGTACAATTTAAATAGCTTATCTTTTTCCATAAACCTTTTGGCTTTTAAAAAGTCCTCATTAATATCAACTGAAAAACTATTGCCTTTTATAATTGTCGTTTTGATATTGAGGCCATTTTCAACTGCTCTTAACAATTCAACCCCTTCAATTTTTTCTAATCTTGATTGTTTACTTTTACAAAACTTTTTTAAAGCGGAAGGCCTAAATGAAATTATAGATAAATGTTTTAGATAAAAATCAACATTTTTGTTAAAATCATGTGGTACTTTACTTCTTGAAAGGTACAAAACTTTATCGTTTTTATCGGCAACAACTTTTACTACATTATAACTAGATATATTTTTAAGTTTAATTGATGGTAAAATTATATCTGTTGTAAAATTTTTTAAATGAAATTTAACTACATTATCTATTTGATTTGGATTAATTAGTGGTTCATCTCCTTGTATATCTATAATTAAATCATATTTTTTTTTTATTTTATCGTAACCTTCATTAATTCTCTCAGTTCCATTTTTATGTTTTTTTGAGGTAATAATTGCTTTAGCATTAAACTTTTTTGCTACATCAATAATTTTTTTATCATCACAACAAATTACTAAATCATCTAACATCTTGGATAATTTTGCTCTTTTATATGTGTGAATTATAAGAGGAATATTTTTAATCAATAACAAAGATTTTTGTGTTAATCTTGATGAATTTAATCTTACAGGAATAAGACCTAAAATTTTTTTTTTCATTACAAAATTATTTAAGATGAGGGGATATATCTTTATAATGATTAAATAAAGTATAAAATTTTGATGTTTTTAATCCTAAACTTAAAATTGTATTTGTTTTAAGATTATCGTTATTCAATAAATCAATAATTTGACTAAATTTTAATTGAAAATCCTCTGAATTTTTTTTTTTAAATAAAAACCCATTTAAATTATGATCAATAATATCAATCGGACCATTCTCACAATCACTCGACAAAACAATTTTTTTTGAATACATCGCCTCTAAGATCACAAAACCAGGATCTTCATAGTTTGATGTTAGTAAAAAAAATAATGAATTAAGCAAAAATGGATACACATTTTCTTGATTTCCAATTAAAAAAACTTTTTGTTCAAGATTTTTTTTAAATATTAATTTTTTTAAATGACTTTTTTCATCCCCTTCTCCTATAATTACCAAATTTAGATCAGGAAATTTAGATAAAGTTTTATTAAATTCATTAATTAGAAAAGTAAAATTTTTTTGTTTTGTTAATCTTCCTATAGAAATTAGATATTTTTTTTTATATAGCCAATTAAAATTTTCTTTTAGTTCAAACTTTTTAGCTTTATTAATTTTTTTTACATTGATTATTGGATCTCTTACTAAAAATATTTTTTCTTTAGAAAAAATATTTTTATTTATCATATAGTTCTTAGTATGGTTTGTTGGACAAAAAACTTTATATAATTTTCTATTACTTAATTTCCAAAGTATTGTGCGTATTAGTGTCATCTTGGGGTATCCAGAAATTCTTAAAATAAACTTTGTTTCATAATTAAATAATAATAATAACGATAATGGTATGGATGATATTAAATGGATAATTAAAATATCTGGTTTTTCTTTTTTTAGAAGATTGTGTAGTTTCAATATTGAAAAAAAATACGTTAAAATGTAAGTAAATCTACTTTTTAAAAACCCAAGTTTTGGTAAAAAATTTATATTAAGTAAAGATCTCAAATCAATGCATTCAATTTGATTTTTTTTTAATTCATTTTCATGTAACGACCATTCTTTAAACACATTTATAATTTTATAATCATTTTTAGTAAAAAATTTTTTCAAGGATATAATTGAATTAATTACTGCAGTTACTGTTGCTACATGAGATATAAAAGGACTCCAATAATAGACTTTCATTTTTTACTAACTTACTATATTTCATTTTTAAATATAGTTTAAAAAATGAAAATAATTATTTTAAGTATTTTAGATTTTTTGTTTGCAAGAAAGTTTCTATTTCCGATTAATCTTGTGATGCATAAGCTGTTTATTAGATTTATTGGATATAATAATCACAAAAGCCTTAATACAAGTGGAGAAAAAAAATTTTTAGAAAAAATTTGTAAAACTGATCCCTCTTTATGCATAGATATAGGAGCAAATATTGGCACTTACTCAAAATATATTCTAAATAATAGCAACTCAAAAATTATTGCTTTCGAACCACTTCCTAAATCGTTCAAAAAATTAAATCTATTAAAAAAAGAATTTCATAATCGATTATTAACATTCAACATAGGAATTGGAGATAAAACGGAAACAAAAAAAATTTTTTATGATGCAAACAATCTTCAGTGGGCAAATTTTAATCCTGAAGTAAAAAAAATTGATTACTTAAAAAATACAAAAAAATCAATTAAATGTAAAATTGTTACGTTAGATGAATTTTTATTAAAAAAAAAAAAAAAATTATTTTTAAAAAAAATTGACTTGATAAAAATTGATACTGAGGGCTATGAACTAGAAGTTCTAATTGGTGCAAAAAAAATAATTAATAAATTCAAACCGAAATACATTCAAATTGAGTACAATTGGCATCATTTATTTAAAAATGTAAATTTATATTATTTTTCAAAATTTTTGAAAAATTATCAAGTATATAAAATTTTTCCATTTAGTAATGAATTGCTCAAAATCAATCCAGAAAAACCTGAACATAATTATTTTAATTATTCAAATATAGTATTTATTAAAAAATAAATTTCATGCTTAAAAAAGTACTAATTTTTTATCCTTCATTTGAAAGTGGCGGTGCTACAAAAAATCTTATAAAAATAATTAATTATTTATTACAAAAAAAAGTAAAAGTTATACTTTTTTCTCATAAAGCAAAAAAAAATAAATTTAAATTTTCAAAAAATTTATATGTAATTGATAACAAGCCACTTAAAAAATTTTCTATATTACCAATTAGATGGAACCTGGCATTATCAGCAATGTTTTCTGTTTATAAATATGCCAAATTAAAAACTGATAATTCCATAATATTTTCGATGCAGAGCCATATACCAGCAATAATTATTTCTAAAATATTAAATAAAAAAGTAATAATTAGAAATTCTGAGGAACCTATCGGAGCAACCATATATGCAGATAATAAATTTCTTGGATTGTTGGTCTTATTCCTTAAATTTATCTTTTATAATTTTGCAGATAAAATTATTGCAATATCAAAAAAATCTGAAAATTCATTAAATAAAATTGTTTTCTTTAAAAAAAAGATAGTTTTAATTTTTAATCCATATATTGAGAAAATTTCGAAAATTAAAAAAATAAAGAGTAAAAGATTTAGGATTTTATCTGTTGGAAGATTTACCTATCAAAAAAATATAATTTCTCTTATTGATGCTTTCTCTAATTTGTCACGAAAATATAAATCAATAGAACTAATTATAATAGGAAAAGGGAGTCAAAAAAAATTGCTTGTTGACAAAATTAAATATTTAAAAAATATAAAAATTGTTCATTGGAAAAAAAATATAAAAAGTAGCTATTTAAGTTCTGATTTATTTATCTTAAATTCATTTTATGAAGGTTTACCAAATGTACTAATTGAAGCTGTAAATTATGAAACACCATGTATTTCAACCGATGTAAGCGGAGCCAACGATATTCTCATCAATGGAAAAGGTGGGTATATAATACCAATAAATAATCAGCAAAAATTAGAAAAAAAAATTGAGTATGTAATACAAAATTATTCAGAAGCAAAAAAAAAAGCAAAATATGCAAAAAATAAAATTAAGAGATTTAGTAAAATCAATCTTCCAATTTTTTATAAATCATTATTAAAGCTTGAGAATTCTGTAAAATAAACTTACATATACATTGCCTTTAATTATAATAAATTGAATAAATATTGTGAATAAATTGATCCTTAGAATTTTAGAATTGGCAAAAAAAGGGGGTGAAGGACATGTTCCAAGTTCTTTATCTATCCTTGATATAATTAATTCTTTATACAAAAAATATATCACAAAAAAAAAATTAGATAAATTCATCTTAAGCAAAGGACATGGTTCATTGGCCCTTTATGTTGTTTTAGAAAAATTTAAAATAACAAAAAATTTGGATAATTTTTGTTCTTTTAATAGTAATTTTGGAGGTCATCCAGATAAAAATAAGATTAAAGGGGTTGAGAGTTCCACGGGTTCATTGGGTCATGGATTTCCTTTTGCTTGTGGTATGGCGATGGCCAAAAAAATCAAAAAAGAAAAAGGAAAAATTTTTACTTTAGTAGGTGATGGAGAATGTAACGAAGGTTCTGTTTGGGAGTCCTGCTTACTTGCCAGTCACCACAAACTAGATAATCTGATATGTATTATAGATAAAAACAAATCAACAGATAGAGCCTTATTAATTGATGATTTAAAAAAAAAATTTTTATCTTTTGGTTGGTCCACTTACGTTATAGATGGTCATAATGAAAAAGTATTATTTAAAACTATTCTTAAACAAAAACAAAAACCATTAGCAATTATTGCAAATACTATAAAAGGTAAAGGTGTATACTTCATGGAGAATAATCCAGAATGGCACCATAAAAAAATTGATCAAAAAACAATTGAAAGGTTTGTTTCAAATTTGAAATGATTTAATGAGAAAGCAATTCACAAAAACTGTTTCTAAAATTTTTGTTCAGGATAAAAAAACTGTTATTCTGTTAGGTGATATTGGTGTTTTTGCTTTTAGAAATTTATTTAAAAAAAATCCTAAAAGAATCTATAATATTGGAATTCTAGAACAATCAATGATAAGTTTGGCCGCTGGTCTTTCAAATGAAGGTTTAAGGCCTATTGTTCACACTATCGCACCATTTATAGTTAGTAGAGCTTTCGAGCAATTAAAGATTGATTTTGGATATAATAAACTAGGTGGAAATTTTGTTAGTATTGGTTCATCTTATGATTATGCATCTCTCGGATGTACACACCATTGTCCAGAGGATATTAATCTAATGTACAATATTCCTAATATGCAAATTGTAGTTCCAGGTACTAGTCAGGAATTTGATAAACTTTTTATTCAATCATATAAAAATAATCAACCTACCTATTTTAGATTATCTGACCATGAAAATGAAAAAAGTTTTAATGTCAAATTTGGAAAATCTAACTTTGTTGACAATAATTCAAAAGTTACAATTTTAGCTGTTGGTCCAGTCTTAAATTTCCTATACCCCTTAATAGATAAATTTAAGATTAATTTAATATATACTACAACTATAAGACCCTTTGATACTATGGTTTTAAAAAATATTAAAAAAAAATGTAAATCTTTAATAATCGTTGAACCATTTTACTCTGGCTCCATATCTAATGAATTAGTTAAATCACTAAAAATTAAAGATCTAATGATTGACAACATATCAGTCCCCTTTAAATTTTTAAATAATTATGGGACAAAAAAACAACATGATGAAAACCTTGGTTTCTCAAAAAGAAATATTATTAAAATTATAAAAAAAAATTTAGGTTAAAATGATCGATAAAAATTTTAAAATTATCTTTGAAGAGTGTAATGAAATATATAACAAAAAAAAATTTAGTTTTTTAAAAGGAAAAAAAATACTTATAACTGGTGCAACTGGTTTAATTGGGCAGTATTTAATAGGTTTTTTTTTACAATCAATTAATTCTTCAAACAAACCAAAAAAAATTTTTTTAATTTCAAAATCTAATCTTCCAAAATACTTGAATTTTTTAAAAAAAATTAAATATTTTAAACACAAAAAAATTAATCTTTCTTCAGACAAAATTCTAGATATTGGAAAATTTGATTATATTGTCCACGGTGCAACTTATGCTCAACCTCTAAAATTCACAAAAAATGATATTGAAACAATAACTTTGAATACAACAATAACTAATCAATTAATTAAAAAATTAGTCAAAAATGGTAAATTTTTATTTATAAGTTCAAGTGAACTTTATAGTGGTCTAAAAAAATCAAAACTTAATGAGGAGGATATAGGTAATACAAACCCTTCTCATATGAGAGCTTGTTATATCGAGTCTAAAAGATGTGGTGAAGCTATTGTTAATTCCTATAGAAGAAGAAATATTAATGCAAAATCAGCTAGACTATGTTTAGCCTTTGGTCCAGGTGTAAAAAAAGATGATCAGAGAGTTTTAAATGAGTTTATTAAAAAAGGACTAATTCAAAAAAAGATAGTAATTAACGGAGGTGGAAAAAATATTCGAGCTTATATCTATATATCCGATGCTATTAAAATGTTACTGAACATTTTATTTTTTGGAAAAAAAAATGTTTATAACGTTGGTGGAAGTGAAAAAATTTCAATACTCAAATTAGCCAAAATTGTTGCAGAAGAATTGAATGTTCCTTTTAAATATAAAGAAAATAAAAATACTAACCACGATGCACCAAATTATGTTCAAATTGATATTAACAAATACAAAAATGAATTTAAAAAAATCAATTTTATTAAATTCAAAAAAGGTTTACAAAAAACTATTAGTTGGTACAAACAAATTTTAAAAAAAGGCTAATTTTATTTTTTTTTATCAAAAAATTTTTTCAATAGTTTTCTCAACTTAAGAATTCTTTCCTTATCAACAAATTGGTTATTGCCAATATAAAAAGCATTAAATTCGATTTTTTCAGAATTTTGAAAATTTTTATTTTTAAATTTTGATAAAAAAGGTTGTCTCAAAAGATTTCCAGCTATGAATGGCCTGGTCTCTATGCCATTGGTATTTAATAGATTCTCAAGTTTATTTTTTTTTCTCTTATCACTCATAATAAATGGTAGAACAAATGAAGACATGTTTTTTTGATAATTTGGAAATTGGAACTTATTTTTAAACTGACTTAAAATTTTAACAAAATTTTTGTAATTATTATTTCTTATTTTTATCCAAGAATTAATTTTTTTTAACATTAATAATCCTAAAAAGGCATTAATTTCTGTAGATCTCAGATTGAATCCGTCTGTTAAAAATAAAAATTTAAAATTATTTTTATTATATTTTTTTTTATAATATATTTGATCTTTTGGAAGTAGTTCACGCGCTAATCCATGAGAGCGTTTTAATAAACAAAGATCATAAAACTTTTTATTATTAGTGCAAATCATTCCACCTTCAATTGTGCTCATGTGATGTCCCCAATAAAAACTGAAACTTCCTGAAATTCCGAAATTACCAACTTTTTTACCATTGATTTTTGCTCCTTGTGACTCACAACAATCTTCAATTAAAATAATTTTTCGTTTTCCAATAATTTTTTTTATTCTATCAATATCAGCATGAAATCCAATTAAGTGAGCCACAAATATTGCTTTCGTTTTTTTTGATATTTTTTTTTGAAGATTTTTATAATCAAATGAAAAATCTTTTAAATTTACATCCACAAATACTGGTTTTAAACCTGATTGAATTACCGGAGTGATTGTTGTCGGCCATGTTACTGATGGAACAATAATTTCATCATTATTTTTCCAATTATAAAGCTCTTTACAGCACTGAACCATAAGTAAATTAGCAGAGCTGCCAGAGTTTACAAGCACAGAAAATTTTGAACCATTCCATTGTGAAAATTTTTTTTCAAATTCTCTCACTTTTTTAAATTGTGTAAAACGCTTATTTTTTTTTATAAAGTTACAAAGCTGATTTATAGCGTTGTTGTTTAGAAAATTTTCTTGTAATGGCCAATACATAGATAGTAGTTAAAAATTCTTATATATTTAAAATAATAAATTACAATCAATAATATTTTATTTGTGCTAAATAATTGCCATATATTAAAGTTAAAAAAATCAAAATGAAAAATTATTTTAAAACCTTGTTTACGAAAAGTTTTATTAAAAAAATAATATACAAAAATGAATATAGCCCTATTGTTCAAGTAAATGATAA